>Ga0316626_10000035_pt1 | contig 47053 bp, 49 predicted proteins | sample OWC_Aug_T1_C1_D5_FD_207656 | JGI IMG/M metagenome (GOLD analysis project Ga0316626, IMG submission 207656) | Wetland soil microbial communities from Old Woman Creek delta, Ohio, United States - OWC_Aug_T1_C1_D5_A | ecosystem: Environmental > Terrestrial > Soil > Wetlands | place: USA: Ohio...
ATGGACCCACACCTCACTGAAGTTGGCCTCTTCGCCCTCATAGTAGGTCTTGTCGATGGTAGTCATCACGCCTACCGTTTGCTGGCTGGGCAGCGCGGTTACCTGAGTGCCGTTGGCATCCCATCCACTATAGGAGACGGTCTGCCAGGTTGTGGGATCGGCGCCGTACTCTCGCCATAGTTGGATCTTGCCCGGCGAGATGGCCAGCTTCAGGGTGACCGGCTGATTGGCGTAGTAGTCGGTATAGGTTTGCTCGGCCAGGCTTGTCGCTATGGTCCCAACCACCTTCTGAATCCGGAGACGTGAGCTGATCATTCCCGCCTGAAAGTAGTTGATGTCGTAGGTCTCGTCGTCGGCGATACCAAAGACAAAGCAGGCATCACGCCAGGTCTGCACATCCATGCTGGCTATAATGTACGGACTGTACCAGCGCTGCGGAACCAGGGCCGTGCCGGTCGCCTGAGCTCGCAACGAGAAGCTGCCGTCCTGGTTACGCTCGGCTGTCCAGTAACCGCCTTCATCGTCGTACAGGGCCAGCGACATGACGGCCGTGCCGTTGCTCTGGAAGTTGGTGTAGAAATTTTGCGAGCCACGCCACTCCAGGGTAGTCAACGGCGTGTAGGCCGTCTCGCCGATCAGCCGGGCCAAGCGCCCACGTGCCAGCCACTGGTTGCTCTCCTTGCCCACTCCAAGGGTGAGGGCGGGTTGGTCCAGATAGCCGCTAAACACAGTCAGATAGTCGTCTACACCGTTGGCACTCACTTCCAGGTCCACCTGCATGCCCGGCTCAACAATAGTCAGGTCCTCATTGCTGAGCTGGACGGTCAGCTGGGGCACGCTCCCAACACCGGGATGCTCCAGGCTGAACATATTGGCACCGGCCGCTACATGCTTGCGGCTTGCCACATCGTCACCCAGCCGGTAGCACGACGTGCCCGATAGATGGGACGTGCAGGAAACGATATAGGCCACGTCGTTGTAGGTGAAGAGCTTGCCCCGCACGTCATGGATACTGACAAAGCCTTCGTCCCGCCATGACTTGCCGTCCAACGTGGAGACCAGTCCTATATGGCTGGCATAGAACGTGTTCTGGCCGTCGCCTACGTCGTTTTGGACCACGCCCCACACTCGCCCATTGATTGTAGATAGCCCACTAATCCACACTCGTCGTAGGAAGTCCGAGCCGGGTGTAGCCAGCACAAAGAAGGGTACGGAGTAGGTATCAGTGGTAGAATCGTAAATTATCGCTTGACACTCTCCGTCATCTCCCGTTGGGATGGTCAAGATATACTTGGTAGCATCACCAGGCATGGGCTCGGCGTCAATCCACAAGCCATCCTGCCATGTCATATCACTGTGAGAGTGAATAATGCGGACGGCGCCCAGCGCCCAGGCTCCTTCCGTATAATTGGCGTACTGTAGCCAGAAGATAGGGGGACTGTAGCCGCCCACAAAGCAGCTGGTGGCCCCTACCGGCGCAACGGCTAGTCCCGAGGTACTCAGAAAGGCGGGTAGCGCTGCCAAGCTGGGACAGCTACTACCCCAGGTAGCCACCTCACCCGACAGGCTGATGTCCGTGTAGGCCAGCTTATCATTGCCCAGGATGTAAAAGGCTCGGAAATTGCCGGCGCTGATATTGGTCAGGCCCGGCCGGGTATGGACCTCCAATACCGGATCGTCGCCCTCCATAGAGGCGCACTCGCCACTGCCTACCGCGCTGATCCATAAGTTTGAGGCTGTGGCATCCCAGGTCGTGACATTGCAGATAGCTAGGATAGCGCCGTTGGCATCGATGGCCTGGTCGCCCCACAGGAGACGCCTACCACCCGAATCATAGAAATCATCCGAGACCGGATCGCCGCTATTGATACTGGCGTGCGTGATGTTGTAGCGATTGATCCCAAAATCCAGCCGGTCACCCCGCAGCGTGATCCTGGATAGCGGTTCAATCCTCCAGTTCACATAAGCTGCCCGCAGGGCATCATGGCCGCTGATCACGATCGTTGCTCCAGGCGCATCGGCACCATGACGTTATTACCGAAAGGATCGAAGTCAATGATCTTCCACTCCGAGACCCAGCGGGCATTCCAGTAGGCAACGTCGCCGTACATCTGCGCTTCCAGATCAGTTGCATTGCGCGCTGCTAGAAGGTCGGCTAGCGTAGCTGTGTCCGCTGCCAGGATGGTGATCATACCGGCTGCCATGCGTCTATCGGGAGCCGCCACCTCGGTGAGATTGGCATCCAGATTTCTACCGAATGACGTCAGTCCCAGATAACCACCGTGATCGGCGTCGGCGACCTGCATGCGGAAGGTCTTGGTTGTTGCGCCGGCGGCCCAGCGCAGTGAGAAGGTGCTACTGTAGGCCATAGCGGTTCCTCTGTCTGCGAGCCATATCGTTAATGCCGCTCTCGAAGAGCGCCGACTGCACCACCTTGGTTGTCACCAGACTTGTGATGTCCTGGTCGCCCAGATAGACATGCAAGACCACCGATTGCTGCTGTTGCTTGTTATCTTGGGTCAGGCTAAGCATCTTACTCAGAGGGATAATCGCCTCCGGTCCCGCCTCGCCGATCAGAGCTCGGGTAGGCCGAGTTACGATACCACCTAGCTGAAATTCCGGTGGATCATCCCCTGGTTCTTTGATAGTGGGGTCTTTAGGCTTGGGCTCAGGCTTCTTCTTGTCCTCAAGGATATTGCCGCCCTCTTCTTGTTCACCGGAAGTAGGTGGCTTCTCGGCTGCGGGTGGCGCGCCCCAGGCTTCGGCCGCTTCCTTGAACCACTTATTGATAGCGTTGAGATAAGACATCGTAGGGCCGTAGAGGGTGCCATCCGGTGACTGATAAGCCGCTTTGACGGCGTCCTCGTAAAGTTTCTCGTTTTCGGCGATCTTCTTCTGGCGATCGATTTGCAGCTTGAACTCTTCCAGGCTCATCTTGGCCGATGCAAGCTGTCGTTTAGCTTCGTCTTCCTGGAACTTGAGTTGCTTATCCTGGTAATCTCGTTGTAGCTTGCGCTCGGCATCCTCAAGGCCCCACATCGCCTGCATATGTGATGTTTGGGCCGTGATCTGGCGCATCGTGAGCTCGTAGTTCTCAGTCAAATGCTCACGCTGCATGTTGAACTGTTCTTGTTGCAGAGCCGCCAGCTCATTCTGGTATTTCTTCTGGCGCTCAAAGCCGGCTTCCTGCCAGTCTACCTGCGTCTCAAAGCGACCACGCTCACGACCCCGCTGGCCGGTTTCCATCGCATAGGTGATCTGCCCACGTTCCTGCTGGCGCAGTAGCTGTTGGCGCTGTTGGCCCGTTGAGAACCGGATTGCCCGTCCTATGTCTTCTTGTTGCCAACCGTACTGCATGCCGGCCATAGACGACTGATAGCTGAAGTCCTCGCGCTTCCAGCCAGTCTGAACGGCGTACTGCTTCTGCTGGATAGCCATCTCCTGGACCTGGTAAGCCCGCTGCACCTGCCAGGTGCGCTCGGCCAGGCCAATGCTCTCCATACCCTGCTGATAGCTCAGGGTAGCCCGTTCTGCCGCAAAGCCGGCTTCCTGCATCTGGTAGGCCCGGTTAGCCTGAATCTGAGCATCCGTATTGGCCCGCAGTTCTTTGGTCAACACTGTGAAAGCCTTATGCAGCTCCAGGTTGCCGGCCGCACTGGCAATATTCATGCCGGCCCGAGCATAACCAAAGCGTTCCTGCTGTTCCAGGTTAGCGGTAAAGCCAGTGACTTGTGTGCCGTAATTTGGCGACCACTCGTAGCCGCCGTAGTCCCAGCCCTTACCACCAAAAGCATTCATCCCGGCGCCTACCATACCCTGGCCAGGGACATAGTAACGCTGCCCGCCCCCAGCTGCTGCAAATTGACCGGCTGCCCAACCTGCCTGTGTGCCTGCCCAACCGCCCAAGAAGTTAGCTTGAGCCTGAGTGTAGCCCATGCCGCCTTGTGATTTGGGAACCGTCAGCATAAGTGACTGGATAGGCGCCGTCATACCCCTCGTTGCAAAGAGCTGGTTCATCGATGGAGCAGCTAATTGCATCTGTGGAGCAAGTGCACCATACATGGGGGCCAGACTCTGTTGAGTTACGGCGAATGCACTCTCTGGTGTCAGCATTCCCTGGGAGATACCAGCTTGAATCTGAGGCTGCAACAATTGACCTACGGCCTGCTGTTGCATCTGCATATAAGGAGCATTGGTAGACTTGAGGTACTGTTCTTGGATTACACCAAAGCCCTTGGTTCCGGGCATAGCGCCAAACAGGCCAGCAACGCTTTGGATCTGACTTACCAGACCAGCAGGTGTTGTACCTGCCAGACGTGCTGTATTGGCCGCCGACTGCACCTGTCGATAGTTGACAGGACGACCTCCGGCATAGGTTAGGCTATTAATAAGGCTATAGGTCTCTTCAGGTGTATAGCCCTGATCGGCCATTGCTCTAACGATCTTATCAACATTAGTCTCGTTAGCGGACACCCAGTTAGTGGGAGCTGTAGCAACTCCGCCAGGGCCAAGGGGTTGTGGTGGTGCGTTTACCGGCTGGCCAGTGGTCCTAACACCATACATAGCCTCGGTAGCCTTATTTAGTCCAGTTCCAAGTGCTTGTGCTGCGCCACCCAAGAAAGTGCCAACTGGCCCCGGTATGCCAGCAAGTAGATTAGCACCAGCCTGAAAGCCACGACCGCCTAGTCCGATTGCTTGCTGAACTATAGGCAATTTGCCCCAAAGCTGACCAGCTCCCATATTTGCAAGAGCTGGTCCAATAATAGGCAAACCACCTAAAGCAAGTGCAGCCCCAAGTTGCTGCGGGGGCGTTAGATTAGCACCTCCTGCGGCTTCAAGAAGTGGACCAGTTACAGGAACACCACCAAGACCGGATGCGGTCTGTAAAGCTGCACCTACACCGAGGTACTGCATACCCGTTCTTGCTGCGGTAGCGGCGCCTGCCCCCACTAGCTGTGGGCCGACAATAGCGGGTAAAGCAGCTGCTCCACCTATCGCAACCTTATTTAAAAGAGCAGCACCTAGATTGCCCCCTATATTAGCTAGACCAGTTAGCTTGTGCATGCCCCAACCACCAAGGAAGGAGGCTGCAAGGCCTACGCCGCCATAACCCATAGCCCGCACAATGGCATCTTGCTGACCTTCGGGTGCATTAGTGATTGTTTGTGTAATCCGACCTAGTGCAGGGCCAAAGGTGCGGCCGGCAGCTTCACCGAGCTGGCTGGTCATGTAGGCTTGCTGGGCACGCCGCACAAGAACATCTTGTGGGACACCGGCAAGCTGGCCACCACCACCCACATTGTAGTCAATGCCCTGCCGGATCATTTGCTCTTGGGCATATTGCTGAGTCCAGTTGGAAAGAGCTCCACCAGTCCAGCGCCAGACCCGCTGGACGTTGAACATGGTCCAGCCCAGGTCACCGAGGCCCCAGAGACCACGTCCTCCCAACATTCCACCGCCGCCTCCACCACCCCAGCCACCCCTACCACCGCCGCCACCACCATCTTCGGGTGGCGGTAGACCAGCATTCATACGTTGTTGGCGGGCTTGAAACTCAAGATCCCGCCGAGCTTCCAGCGCTGTTATACCAGGCGCATAGCCAGGCGCACCACCAAGACCCAGCATAGCTGATTGGGCTGCTTCTTTACGGGTCTTCCAGAATCCTTCCTGACCGGGCGCCGGTACTCCCGAGGCCATCTCACGGTAGCCCTTCTCAAGTTGATTGAACGTCTTCTCGGCATCTTTGAGGGTACTGCTAAGAGCTATCTGGTCCTTATTCAGCTTCTCCGTGCTACGCATGGCGTCAAAGACGCTTTTGTCCCAGCCCTTGAGATGCTCTGCTAGTTCTTCAGCGTGACGGATCAGGCCGGGGCTGACAACACTGGCTGTTCTACCTTGCTGCCCAAACTGAACGGATATACGCTGTTGGGTTCTTTCGTAAGCGGCACGATTTTGCTCGGGTGTGGATCTGGCTTCAATCCTGGCCACGTCCAGAGCACTTTGGATTCCTCTTGGAGCCCTGGATGCTTGCTGAGCCAGTGTAGCATCCATAGCTTCGTGAAAAGGATCGCCCTGGGGTGCAGCCTTGGCAGATACTTCAGTCGCTGCTACGGGTTGACCGCCCATAACAGCTTCCGTAGCAGCTCTTACATCAGCTAGACTTTGGGGATGTTGTCTTTTATCCTTCCTACTTTGTCTGGTTGTAGACTGCGTTGGTTGCTGTACAGCAAGAGGTGGAATGCCCGCACCAGCAACTGCCGCGGCTTCGGCTTCTGTTGTGCCTTTAGCTTTGCGCTTATGCCATTCTAGTCGTTCGGGTGTTCCAAGAGGCGGTATAGGATCGTCTTCTACAACTTCACCCCCAAACTGGAACGACCGTAGGCCACCAGGAGTAGACTGACCGCCGGGCATGCCTATCTTGGACTGCCACCAGCTCATCATCTGGCTGAAGTTGCGGGCCAGGTCCTTGGGTATGACTACTTCACCCTCTTCAGCCAGAATAGGGAACTCCTTGCCTGATCCCGCTCGCAGACCACCACTATGCCAGGGAACTAAACGGCTGCGTGGTTTGAGAAAGCCTTCTAGTCTTGCACCAGCTGCAATCGTCTTGCCGGTCTCATAGAGTAGCTTACCCTGTTCTTCTTTCTCAGCCTCAAGCACCCTCTTATCCCGTTGACGCTCCTTCTGTGGCTGAGGAGATGTAGCGTTAGCAAATAGATCGGCAAAGGCTTCCCTAGAAAGATCGTAGGGTTTGTCTTCAGAGTGACCAAACTGTCCAATTAGTGCTGTTGCTCCAACTTCTCTAAGGTGCCAGCCGGCTTCTGGTTGTGGTCCGCCACCTGGAGCTAGGTCCTCATATACATGGCCCATCTCGTGCCGAAGTATAGAACGCTGTAATCGCCCAAACTCCATGCGTCCTCTAGGATGAAACTCCTTGTTCCATAAACGCCGATCGTAGAAGGCAGGTGCTGTAATAACATAAGCCGTTGATGTATCTACGCGAGCGCTGACGTGTTTCTCCAGATTTGCTACGCCTACTTTAGCAGTAGGATACTCATCCAAATTGAACTGCCGATGCAGGTAACGCTCCGCTTCTTCTGGAGAACGAATCGCCCGAGGTCCACCCAATCGAGGTGTGCCCTCCCAGATATTACGGATACCGGTTCTAAGTTGCTGCGCGGACTCCGATCGATAGGCTTCGCCAAGTCTATATAGTGGATGGGAAGGATCCACATAGCCAGGCACCATGTAGCCACTAACAGGATCTTTTTCCAGTGCATAACCATGCCACGGACCTCTAACCTTATCTACCCACTCCTCCATAATCCGGCGTTTTAGTGGAGATGGCGCCTTTCTCGCAGACTCAAGCCAGTAGCCAGCACCCATTTCCTTGGACTCTGGTTCACTTCCTACTTTAGCTTGCCACCATTTGGCGAGACGTCCTTGCATTCTTTCCAGATGATTACCTAGATCCGGCACGAGCTCTTTTGGTACAACTACCTCGCCCTGCTCGGCCATGATCGGCCGCTCACGGTCGGTACGGCCACCCGAATGAAACTCAGGTAGCGGTACTTTACTGAAGGGCATGATCGGCTCTTCACCGAGTACGTTCTGAATCTCGGCGATCTCAGGGCCTACACCCTTCTGGCGCATGCGGTGACCCAACTCTACCCGGTAGGCCGATTCTCGCAGCCTGTGCACTGTCTCTCTGCTTATGTCACCTAATGAAAGAGGACTCTTGCCCTTGGCGATAGTTCTGGATACGATCATGCCGCCGAACAGGGTGCCCATCAGGCTGTTGGTCCAGCCCTCTACCGGATTACCCAAGTTAGTTAGCTCGGCGTAGAGACTGGAGCGAATTAGCTTAGGATTCTCACCTTTCTTAAGACGGCCGGCATACTTGTTGATGACATCCAATGCTTTGGCCCGCTCTTCCTTTGGGAAGTTGGCAATTGCCATCTGCTCAGGATCAAGACGAGCTTCGTTGCCTTCAGTCCCTGTTACCATACTGAACATGGACTGAATGACGGCATGACGCAGGCCTAATAGGCCGCCCAAGTCACTGACAGTGCCATATCCACCCAGACGAGTGCTGCGCGTGCTGATGTTGGAGCCGTAGCCCAGCAATCCTACCGCCAGGTTACGCATGCTCTCCATAGCCGGCTCTTGGGGTTTCTTCTGCTGCGCTCGCTGGTAGCCGATGTCCCATAGTGCCTTAGCAACGGCCGTCTCAGCCTGCCCCAGCTGCTGGCCTACACTTAGCGCCTTCTTCCACAAGTTGTAGACCGGCCCGATCGTCTTGCCGGTCTCAAAGCGCTCGCGCATCAACTGCTCGATCTGCTCATTGCTTTGAGGAAAGTCGCCTTTAGCGCCCTGTGCCGCTTGCACTGCCAGCATATCGGCAATAGCGTTGATATCGCCACCCTGTGGCTGATCTCTAACGAACATCTCATTAGCGCCATACCGGATAGCCTTATTACGGGCTTTTTTGAGAGGACCAATGATATCGACCTTCTCGCCATTTAGGTCCCGCACGGCGCCATGTTCGTCAACGGTCAATTCACCCTTGAGGATCTTGCGGATCTTGTCACCGTCGAAGTCTCCGCCAATGGCTTCCTGAATTTGACTGGAAACGGCTGCATAGCGAATACCACGAACGGCAGCCTTTGCATCGCCGATATTGATGCCCTGAACCTGCAACCAGCTTGACATCGTGGGAGCCCGGCTGATAAGGCTGACACCTTCTGGCACACCAGGGATGTAGATTTCGTCGGCAGCCAGTGCCGGATGGTAACGGGCTAACTCTCCAACCGCTCCCGGCTTATCTCCAAAGATGGAAGTGGCATAGGAAACGGCCTTCTTGCTGTAGGCCAGAGCTTCTTGAATCTCAGCCAGGCCCTTGATACGGCGCTGCCGGCCGGACTTGTCCTTGATGACGCGGCCCTCAATCGCATAACCCAGCTCATCCGCTGATCCCTGGACAATAGCCTGGAACGCCTCAAAGGCCCGCATGGCATAAGGGCTGACTTCATCACCCACCCGCATGCCGGTTGCCTGCCAGAATACTCCGGTGCTGGCCGGCTGCAGGACCATAGCGTTAGGGCCATCACCTAACTTCACAAAGGCACTGGCAAATGGATTGCGGAAGAGCTTGTTCTTACCACCGTACACACCTTGGGGCAAGGTGTGACTGGAGTAAAGTTTCCAGAAATGGCGGGCCAGTACACCCACAGGCATCGCCTCGCCCTGCGGGATCTTCAGCGTCTCGCGGGCATTCTGCTCGGCCAGGAGCATTGTATTGAAAAGGAACTCCTTGAAAGCCGGTGAATTGGCCGATACGACGTCGGCATTCGTGCTGTATTGCTCAACCGGCTTACCTTTCTGCATCTCCCATATGTTCAGCGGATAGTTGCCGGTCTCGGTAGCATACTGAGCCTGAATTAGGTCCTGATAAGACTGTTGCCGGTAGCGGCCTTGTCGATAGAGGCGGGTCCATGTATCCGGTGCGCTCTTCTTCAGATCCTGAGCTTCGTCCTGCGGCAGGCGCACTCGATTGAAGTTGTACTCATACATCGGCCGGAAGGCCATCGGTGTTACGATAACCGGGTAGCGCACCTTGAGCCTGAAAAGATTATCGCCCAGATCCTCCCTACCAATTTCCACCTTCTCGAAATACTTGAGTTGGTCTTTATGAACAATCGGAGACTCGATAAGATAGTCTTTGACGTTCTTGGTGTTCTTGACGTAATCATTCCAGAACCAATCCATGATCGGCTGGCCCAACCCACGCAGACTGGCCTGGTTGAGGGCTTGCTTGTCTCCTAGTCCAAAGCGATCGCGGATAGCCTTGCGTTCGTCCTCGGAGCCTCGTTGGTAGACGTCCAAAAGCGCCAGCGGAGCAACCAGCTCGGCGCGGCCCATCGGTGTAGCCAGCTGGAACTCACGGCCGGACTCCAGGCCCTCTCCGGGACCCCACGGATCATAGGGACCCTGAGTCTTAGGCCCTTCCTTCCAGGCGATCGTGGCCTTGTTTGTTGGAATGAAGCGCTCAAAGGTGGCCCGGTAAGCATACTGGCCCTTGTGCTTGCCTTCCTGCACCTGAAATGAGGCTACGTCGGTCAGGCGATGAGCAAAGGTGCGGCTTATCGGCCCCACAAAGCCGGTTGCCCAATCAGCCCGCTTTCCCGCTCCCCAAGCTGTGCCGGTCTCCTTGAAGAGGGAGGGGTCCAGAGGAGTAGGAGAATAAATGGTGCGGCTGGTGGGAACGCGCACCTCACCGGGGATGTTATGACGCAGTTGTCCGGCGCCATAGGGATCGCCACCTACAATAAGGGCTGCGGTGATGCTCTGATACCGTTCCCTGGATAGCGAACCAGGTCCTGGCTTCAGGAAACCCTGGTAGGTCTTGCCTTCCTGCAAGCCGGACATCAGCACGGTCTCATGACGGCCCCAGCGTTGCTCCGACTTGGCGAGCTTCTCGGTAGCCGCAGCCACCTTCTCACCCATTACAATAGTCTTGCCCTCAGTGGTAGCGGGCATCATGGTGGCTTGAATAGCAGTCCCTAAGTCGTATTGAAAGGCCCCTTTAGAACGGCTTTCGGGAATAAACTTACCGAGACTTGGCGCATCGTAATACTCACCTGGTTTAGGGATACGTGGTTTACCCTCCTCGTCGTAGAATTCACCACCGACGCTACGACGTTCCTGGATCAGCCGCAGGGTGCGGCCGTATCCGCCCAGCATGCGCCAGCGGGCAGGGGATTCACCAAGGGTAGGTTTCCAGCCCGGTAGCTCCTCTTCCATGAACTGCACGCGAGCCTGTGACCACTTAGTCAGGCCCCGCTCTTTAGCCCAATCGGTAAGCTGCTGGCGAGTGTAGCCGGCCCGCATCCCGATATCAAAGAAGTTTTCCTGCTCGGAAGCCGGTCGAATGACCTTGCGTTGCTGCTGAGGTTGTTCTTTGGAAGTGGGTGTAGCATACTTGGCCCACTCGGTATGTTCCTCTGTGTAACGACGCCGCAAGTCCTCTTCGTCGGGCGCGTCCATACCTTCTCGCACGTGCCATTCCAGCATTGCCTCGATATAGTCCTGTGCAGATAGACCGGACTTGAAGAACTGCCTGATAAGAGGTTGTGGAGTCTGCGGCATATCAATCACTCCAGATAGGATTCAACTCCGTAACACCACGATGCCATTCCAGAACCAGATCGTCCGGCAAGAGTTCCAGGGCGTCCAGAAAAGCCTGCTCATTCATGTGATGAAAGAACAGGTTGTGCGATTCCGGATCCTCATCTGCCTGATAAAAGATGTCGGCCTCGACAAAGGTTAGCCAGAGCTCCAGAGCTACCAAATCGGCGCCCGATAGCTCGCGCACTTCCCGGCTACCCTGATAGTCCCGCTCAATGGTCATGCGGTTCAGAAACTGGGAACGCCGCAGTGATTCCCCGAAGCGAGCTTCCTTGATCGTGACCGTGGTCTGGCCGGACTCGTCCCATTCGGTCAGCGCTATCTTCTTGATAACCGGTGCGGTGACTACTTTGCTCATTCGATCTCCTTACGCCACTTCATAGGCAGGCCACAGCGTGGACATGGGCAGGTGCCTACTTGCCCCTCATCCACCTGGCCGCATACCACACAAGGCTGCGGCTCTAGCGACCGCTTTCTAGTTCTTGTAGCGCTGCGTGCTGGCGCCTTTTGGCTTCCATCACCCGTTCGTATACGTCCCCCGCTACTTCCATTTGTGTCCATAGCCAGTATGGTTGATCCAGTAAGCCGCCCGTTACGAGGAGACAATGGTGTTCCTTGCAGGAGATGTACCATTGCAGTACTTGCGGCATGTTTGGGGCCTCCGGTCGTGGGACTTCCTCATCGCCGTCACCCCCTATGACTTGCATCGCTGCGCGGTAGTTATCCAGGTTATCCAGATACTGCTCCACGCTAACGCGCAGCTCGGTTAGTTTCCCTCCAGCTCCTCCGGCCCCCAGGCCCACTGCGGGTTCATCTTCAATACGCACTTGACCCAGTTGTTAACCAGATCGGTGTCTAGCTGGTTGAACGCCTTGCGGAACTCCGTCTCACTCATGCCCGGCTTGAACATCGGCTCGCCCTTGCCGTCCCCGACATCGCGCATGATGCTGGCGTCCTGGAACGTAAGCCAGCACATCAGGATATCGCGCTCCGCCGCCGGCCAATCCAGGATGCGAGTTTCCGTCCCATCGTCGGCCGTCTGAATCTTGCTATGGGCAAACAGGCCGCGCATACGTGAGTTTTCGCTGAACCGGGCCTGGCGCACCATGACGAACGTCTGCCCGCTATCGTCCCACTCCGTGAGCGGGTACTTCTCCACCAGTGCTTGACTGACTAGCTTCACCTTTCCTCCTTGAGAGGCCGGTTGCTTGGGCCGGCCTCTCTTTCCTGAAGGATTAGCTGTATGCAGTGGACTTGGCATTCTGCAGATACAGCCGCCACGCCTCGCCGCTTGTCAGGGCATTGACCTGTCCCTGCAGCGAGAGCACCACGATGTCGCCACCGCGGGTATCGATAGGCCGGACACTCCAGGTTACGGCATTGGCCGCTGCCCAGAAGCCCAGCACGCCAGCATAGGCCCCGCCGGCCAGGTTGCCCGGTGTCTGGAAGTAGATCTCCAGCGGGCTATAGCCGGTGTAGAGCGTCGGCGTCCAGGTCGTGCCACCGCCGTAGACAATGTTCTTGTACATCACGGCGTCTTCCCAGAAGGCGGTTGCCTCGATGGTGATCGTCCGGCTCAGCGGGATAATGTCCACCGGCGAGTAGTTGCCGATGACCAACATCTGCCGGGGATCCGGCGCATTGTTGTTGAGCGTGATCGTCACCGAGTTGATCAGGGTGATCGGCGTGCCGTCCGGCATCTCGAAGCCGGACACGCAGGTGATCGGCGCCCCCGAGAAGGCGTCATAGCCACCGTTATCGGTTGATGGGGTCCAGCCCTCTCCGCTACAGGGATCGGTAACGGTCGAGCTTAGGCCGGCCACGTCGGCTCGCATAGTCAGGATCGAGCCCGGCGTGCCGTTGATGGTCAGGGCGTTGACCTTGCAGTCCTGGAAGGTCTCACCGAAGTAGGTGCCGCCCACCTTGGGCACACGCCGCCGGAAGGTCAGCCACTTTTCCGGCACGAAGTTGTCCTGTTGGCCGGGGAAGGTGTGCATGTAGGGACCGGCGCCCGAGATGGCGCCCGAACCCGAGAAGGACCATAGCAGCCACCCAAGAGCCTGGTCAACACGAGGCACCATGTTGAGGGAGCCGGCGGTCCAGTAGGCTCCTTTGTACAGGCCGGATGGCAACATATCGCCGCCAAGCTCAGGCGGGAAGGGCTGCACGAGCTCAACAGGCATGAAGCTCGAACTGGTCTGCTTGTGCCAGTAGAAAGCTCCGGTTGCCGCCGAACCTTTAGCAGTCTGGGACTTCCAGCCGACTGCGGCATTTACAGATGGTACGGGCATGGTATCAACTCCTTGCGATCTGCCGGTAAGCGTTCCACCAGCGATCGGCATTCACATCGATCGAGTAGTTCTTGCGCACATGGCGTTTACCGTTGGCCGCCAGCTCACCCCGCCACTCGGGCTCATCGATCAGCCGCGTGATGGCGCCGTACCAGGCTTCCGCCGTAAAGGGCACCAGCAGGCCGTGCTTGCCATGTCGCATCACGTCCTGATAGATCAACATATCGGTGGCCACTACCGCACAGCCGCCGGCCATACCTTCAATGGCCTTGAGTCCGCTTTTCGATAGATTGAACCCATCGTGCGGGTCCACCGGGCAGAGCACGATGTGCGCCGAGCCAACCAGCTTGGGATAGTCTCGGTAGGCGGTCCAGGGCACAAACTGAAAGCGGTCATCGAAGCGCTCTTCCAGATCCTGGAAGTATGAAGGCAGCATGCCGCCGAGCAAGAAGTCCACTTGCGGATGCTCTTCCAGGATTTGTGGAATGACGTCCTTGAGCACGATCCAGTCGTTACCGTGGGTGTCCGAGCCGGTCAAGCCGATTGTCAGCCTGCGGCGCTTGGGTACATAGGCCCAGTTGCCAAAGACCACTGAGTTCGGCAGTACGTATGCCGGCCTACCCGTTTCCTTGTGCATCAGGTCGGCCAGGTAAGCCGTGCTGCAGGTGATAGCGTCCACGTGCGTTCGTGCAAAGTCCCACAACATCTGGTGGAAGTCCGGGGGCACCACTTCACGGTAACGATTTGTGAAGTCGTCATCCACTTCCAATACCAGCTTCTTACCGGCGGCTCGCAATGTTTGACCCGCATTCTTCATGAGAGGTACGCCTCTGGGAAAGACGTAGATGTTGTATGCACCCGGTCCTTCCGTGTTGTGCCGTGCTGACGTCATGGCAAACTCGCGTATGTGCTCATAGTGGGCGTAGTCAATGATGTAGCCGCGGCGTTGAAGCTGATCCGCCGGAATCACCATGCGGTAAGCCTGACAGCCGCCCATGTATTTGGAATCGTGCATGAAGAGGACCCAGGGTCTGGCCGGTGTCTTACTCACGGAACACCAGTCCTTGGATCTTCAGGAGCCCATGCCAAATATACGAGCGGGTTGTACCTCCGGCTTCCCGCAGATTGCCCTCGATGACTTTAGTCTCCATCAGCGTTTCGTAGTCTACGGTAGTAACAGCTAGCGCGCTTGGCGTAGCGTTATTTACTTCCTTGGTCAGCCAGCGCAATAGCTCATCGGCCCTGCCGCGGGCGGTATCCTGGTCCAGGCCCTGGCGGTTCATGTAGTACTGCATACGGGCCCACCAGTAGTACCAGAGGAAACCGCCGCCGCCGATCTCCTGGTAAGCGCCCCAGACCCTATGCCGGCCTGCGCCAATTTGCGCTCCCAGCTGGCCCTGGTCCATAATCATCGACCAGTGAGGCTGCTCGGAGTTCTCGGGGTGGCTGGTATGCAATGTGATTACGGCCGGTTGGCCCTCCGGCTCACTCTGAAAGGAACCGACCTTGATCGTGCCTACCGTCGCGTTGACCGGCGGTGCAGCCAGATAGCGTTCCTCCAGCTTGAGCTTGAGAGCATCCAGATAATCCGTTGAGATCGACATCAGTCTCTCCGCAGGTAGAGCGAGCACAGCCGGTTGTAGGCCGTCAGGAACTCGCGGGCTTCCGCACTCAAGGGATTGCCTACCGGCAAGTCAGGTCTCTGAGACCACTGTTCCAGGCCGGCCCGACCTACCGACTGCCGGATGTGGGCCACGTAGCCGATGTAGTAAGCCAGCGCCTGATACATCCAGCGGTGACGACTGAAGGGTAACTCATCGGTATCCAACGCCATCTCATCACGCAGACCCCAGTAGTACAGGGTCAGAGCATCGCCGGTATCCAGCAGCCGGGAGACGTAGACCTCGTCTTCGTCTGGCCAATCTAAGATATAGCCCCACGGCGACGATCCGGTGTCCGGCGTATCGAAGTCCCAGTCTTCATCTTCCAGCGGATTGAGTTGGGCCAGAAAGTGGGTTGTGCCGCCTGTGCTGTTGACAATCGTGATCGATCTAAGAGTGTCAAAGTCAGTGGGGAGAGTATAGGTCGGCCCGGCTCCGGTCAGCGAGTAGCTCTTTAGCGTGGGGGCAGTGCGACACAAGTCCGCAATGCCCCAGTTTGCATAGCCGAGCAACTCTTCGTCGGTCCATTGGTAGGGATCCACCGTATCTTTCAACAGGTACCTAACCACGTCGTCCCTATAGTCTCCCCACTCCATCGGCCTGCTCCTAGATGGTTGTCACGACGCCGTTCTGATCCACCGGTCCAGCGAAGAAGTACACGATGAAGCGGTTGGTGTAGAACGGCTGGTACTTCAGGTAGGCGTCCCACGAGAAGCGCCAGATAGCCTCGGTGTCATCGATCGGAGCCGGGTTGTAGGTCTGAGGCGGTTGAATCACGCCGCAAACCACCGAGCGCGGGCCCAGGATGAACAGACCGGCATGCACCGGCCGGGCGTAGGTCACGTAGCCATAGCCGCCATCGGTCAGGGTCTGGAACCAATCTGCCGTGACCGGCTCGTCGAACTGAAGCGTAGTGCCATTCGGAATGGCAACGATGCGCCGCTCCAGGTTGTAGGCGCTATCCCATACCACGCCGTGGTAGGTCGCCGTAGCCGTGTTGGCTGCCGGCCGGACGGTGTGCAGGGTTACATACTGGCCCACGGAGAAGCCCGAGCTGTCCGTCACGCTGATGCCATGCGTGGCGCCGGCCTGGCCGACCTTCCACACATCGTCAACTGCCGTGGTATCCGGGTCGGGAGCGCCGTCGCCCACTGCAACACTGGCGGTGATCACGGTCTGGTTGATGACCGTACCGCAGTTCCAGAGAGTCATCAGCGGGCTGGAGACGAAGCGGCAGTTCTCATACTCGCCGATCTCGCCATTGACTAGGATCGATGGGTTGGCGTACTGGTTGCGGGTCAGCCACTCACCTGTATCGGCATCCCGGATGGTGTAGATCGCTGACGGCGATGTGATGCAGAACAGCGGGTTGTTGACGGAGTCCACCTGGTAGGCCGTCCGCAGTTTGATGCCACGGATCATGCCCACGTCGAAGGTGTCGTCGCTGGCCAGGTTGTTGAACCCGGTTGCGCCGCCGGCGAAGATCTTGAAGGTCGCCGACAGGAAGGCATTGCGCGCCAGCCGGTCCAGCGATTGGGTCATATGCGGGGCCAGGTCGCCGCGCATGATGGCCCGCAGGCCCTCATTACCGTTTTCCCGCCAGTAGGTGATCCTGTCGTCGTACTTGTGGATCTGAATCTTGTCGCCGTAACGCAGACAGGAGATCGAGATCTGGCGGCTATCGGTATAGAGCTGAGGTAGCCAGAGCGCCCGGTTATCGAGAGTGGCGATGTTGGGTGGACCCTTGAGGCGCTGGGTGAAGACCACGGAGCCGGTTCGCATCGCCCCCATGTCCACCTGGTAATCCACCATGCGGTAAAAAATCGACTGCTCCGTGAAGGTCTCCAGCAGTTCCGGCACGTAGACGGTTCGCTGGTTCTTGTCCAGGCTAGCAGCCCACGGAGTGGCCTCATAGCTGGTTGTGTACGTCAGGGTCATGATTCACCTCACTCGGCTGCGTACCAGAGCTCCTTGAGCCGGTCGTACTCAGCCGTATTGCCTTCACTGAGAGCCTTTTGCATCTGCGCCCATAGTTCAACCGTAGTAGCTGGCTTGGAGCCCATCGCCGGCTGGGTGGCCGGTGGTGCGGCTCGTGGCGCCTGGCCTGGCACAGACACCCGGCTCAGTTGTTGTCGGAAGTTCTCAAATTCCTGCAACTGCTCGGCTTCTTCGGCCTTGGCAGGAATATAGGATAGGAACGCAAAGAGGTCCGGCGCTTGCTGAGACATCATCGACGCCTTGCGGACTTCCAGCTCGCGTTCCTGCAGCTGATTGGCCAGCTGCTGTTTCTCGGTTTCGACTGCGCCCTTAGCGGCCGTCAAGGCATCCAGCTGAGCCTGCACGTCAGGCAGGCGGGCAGCATCGTTGCGCCATGCTTCCACGTCAGAGCGTTTGGGGATAGCGTCTTGCTTGCCCCAGCCGGTCAGTTCCAGGGTCTTCTGGAGTGACTGCTGTAAGCCCGTAAAACGCCGTTGCCAGTCCTCGGAGGGCGGCTGTGGAGCCGGCTGCGCTATAGGTGTTGGTGCCATAGGTGATACATAGCTACCTATTGATCCACTATCTACAGTCACGGTGCCGACCGTCACGGTCGTCGTATCCTGTTCGCCGTCCATGATTGCTTATCTCCTCCTGCGTCTTGCATACTCTGGATTACGGCTCGCCCGGAACCGGTACCAGCGTTTTCAGTGGCGGAACACTACTTCTTCCATTTCCTTGCATTGCGGGCGAAATTAGCCTTCTTGCGGATGGCTGGATTGCTTGAGGCAAGGCCCTTGCTGATGCACTCGCTGGTCACGCCCTTGAAGCCCTGCCGTGTACACCAGGCCGTGAACGAACCCTCTCTACTCGGCTTGATGTGAATGCCGCTCTTTTTCTTCGGCTTGCTCTTGGCTGTGGTTGCCATAGACACCTCGATTCGGGGCAAAAAAGAAGGGCGGTCCCAGCAATGCCGGGCCGCCCATTCGCGTGCTCCTTCTTTCATCACGTGAAAGCTATTCGATTGGCGTTACGTTAGCATAACGCTCCGCAATCTGCAAATTAGCGTCTGCGCCTGCGCCTTGCATTGGCGATCTTAGCCGCTCGCGTCTTGGACATGCCCCGGCGCCGTAGAGCATGGTAGACGCTCCAACGCTTGATCTGTTTACCTGGCATCTTCACCTCCTAGAGATTGGCATAAACCGTGAATGCCAATAGATCACTGTGCCACTTGCCCGCCGGCGTCTCCACATAGGCTTGCAACTGCCAGGCTCCGGTTTCGCTCAGGTCACCGGCAACGGTCGTATATTGCAACTGGCCGTTGGTCCCATCCGTTACAAAGCTGGCCGCGCGTGTGAACGTGGCGCTCTTCTTAGACTTGAATAGGAAGTTCTTGACTGTTGCATCCGAGATATCCACCGCAGTGGTGCCGTCCTTGATCGTCAGGATGAAACGTGTCCCTATATCACTCAGATGTACCTCATTTGCGCTCATAGCTCTATATCCTTTTTGTCCAGTCGATTGTACTGGCAGGTCATGCTGATTGTCCTGGAGATATAAGCCTCCTCGGGACGATCCATCTCTAGACATGCGGTAAGCGATTGCTCTTGCTGTAGATACGTTGGGGAAGATCGAGTCTGTTCCAGGTACGCCGTGAAAGACCGGCTTGGTTCTATGTAAGCTGTAAGACGAACTATCTCGATAAGCCTGAAGGCTACCTGTGCGCTAACACTGATTGAGCCGCTACCCGTCTGTTTGACTACGGCGTCAGCAACGATTGAGCCTGTACCGGCAAGAGTAATCCAGGCATCAGCGGTAAATACACTACTGTAAGAGGAACTGAGTGTTGCATCTGCCGTGAGACTATACTCTTGGGAAGCCTGGATAACGGCATCAGTACTCAGGAATCCCTGTCCGGCAGATACGATTGTTGCACTGGCTGAAAATGATCCTGGAATGACATAGACAATCTGAGCGTCAGCCGTCAGCGAAGCACTGGTAGATGCTAAGAGCGCAGCGTCGGCGACGATATCGCTATTGACCTGGGCCAGAATATCCGCATTTGCCGTGATGCTAGTGGTAGGTACAACTGCGATGTTAGCGTCAGCCGTAAAATCAGCCGACAGGGTCACAATGATGGTAGAGTCCGAGACAATGGCTCCCGAACACCCTGCATGCACCACTGCATTCGCAGTAATGGAATGGCTTTGCGTAGCCTGTAATACGGAGTCAGCCTGAAATGCAGATGCTTCTATCCTTTTGGTTATTGCGTCAAGAGTCAGACTGCCACTACGAGACCTCAATAGACTAGCGTCCGCAGTCAGGCTATCCGATCGGCTACTTTGGATAACAGCATCTATCGTAACGGTGGAGATACCTACTATGGCAATGTAGGCGTCTACCGTTAGACTATAGGACTGGGTCTTACGAAGTATCGCATCCGCTGTGAAGGAATCAGCTCGGGACCAGAGGAGCCAAGCATCTGCCGTGATGGTTTGTAGGCCAGATCCCAGAATCGTAGCATTAACTGTAATACTGTTGGTCTGTGTATGTAGGATTGCGGCGTCAGCGTCGATACCGGCAGTTCCAGTTCTAGCGATAGTTGCATCTACTAAAACTGTCTGCGACGTGGCCCGAATGAGCGCTGCATCGGCGCTGATATCCCCACTTTGTGTGGTTTGGATAGTAGCGTCGGCCGCGATTAGCTTAGACTGTGCCGCCCCGACGATAGCATCGGCGGTAAGACTGTTATCCCGTAACCGTAGGAGAGTCGCATCAGCCACGACCGATCCAGTGCGGGCCCGCCGAATAGTGGCATCTGCACTGACAACTCCGGCGCCTGCTACGATGATATAGGCGTCGGCAGTTATAGTCTGAGAACTAGCCTGAAGGATCGTGGCATCGGTAGTAATAGACCCTGAGCGGCCCCAAACGATTAGAGCGTCGGCGTCAAGGCTGGTAGCCAAGCTGCGCAGGATAACCGCATCACCTGAAAGTGTGTAGTTAGCTGTCCGCTCAATGGTTGCGTCGGCTATGAGTGCTTGGGCCTGCACGGCCACGACTATGGCGTCAGCGGTAATACTATCAGCGGTAGTCTTGGTCAGCATGGCATCCGCTGCGATAGCATCTGCTATGCTGCGCTCTATAATGGCGTCCGCAATGACAGCGCCCGTTTCCGTCCGCCGGATGATAGCGTCCGCCACGAGTCCGAGTGCCGTGCTCGTGCCGGCGATGATAGCATCCGCTACGAGACTGCCAGGCGTCGAGTGCCTAATTGTGGCATCGGCGCTAATAGTCTCGCCAGGTATGGCACGCAGGATAGCGTCCGCAGTGACCAATCCGGTGCGGATTCGACCGATGGCTGCATTCGCCGGGAGGTTGGCGGCTTCCGTCCGTCTGATAGTGGCGTCGGTAGCGAACGTCCCGACTGGTATTTGCCGGACGACCGCGTCCGCAGCGAAAGACCCAGCCTGGCCCCGCAAGATGGTGGCGTTCGCCGGCAATGTTCCTGCCCCGCCACGCAGCAGGATTGCATCGGCGTCCAGTGCGCCAGTCACCGTCCGTTCGATAGTTGCATCGGCATCCAGCGCGTCCGCAATCGTCCGGCGAATGGTAGTATCGGCCGTCAGTGTTCCCGCCCTACCGCGCAGTATTGCCGCATCCGCCGTTATGGAGGTCGCCTGTGCGGCTGTGATCACCGCATCGGCGCTCAGTCCATCGGCCTCGGTTCTCAGCAGGATGGCATCCGCCGTTAGATCGATGCTGCGTTCTCGAAGCAGAATAGCGTCCGCCGAGATGCTGCCTGTCCTGCCCTGCAAGATCGCTGCATCAACCGAGATGCTGGCCTGGCCGGCCTTGACGATGTATGCGCCCGCCGTGATCGAGCCGGCCTGTGTGGCTCGGAGTGTAGTATCCGCCGTCAGCGATCCGGTCCTGGCATGAACGATGTAAGCGTCAGCCGTCACGCTGCCGGATACGGTCGCAGATACGACCGCATCGGCGTTTATGATCTGGCTTTGTGATCGCTTTATGACGGCATCAGCCATCCACTGTCCAGCGACGTTATGCAAGATTGTGGCGTCGGCGTCCAGTGTATCCGCCTGGCCCTGCCTGATCGTCGCGTCCGTCGTGACGCTGCCGAGCTGGGATGCTCGGATCGTGGCGTCGGCTATAACGCTATCAGGTGCACCAACCTTCAAGATGGCGTCGGCTGTCAGACTATCGGAGGAGACTACTATGATAGTCGCATCTACCACAATCGCTGCCGTTTCCGTCCACCGAATCACGGCATCGGCGTCTAGCGCATCTAACTCTATTCCAACTATCGCCGCGTCAGCGCTAATCGTCTTGGGTATCGCAGATAGGATCGTCGCATCGGCGGTAGTATCATTGGAGATACTAACTTGCAGGATGGCGTCTGCCGTAATAGATCCGGCGCCTGTTCTCTCGATGGCCGCATCCGTCGTGAAGTCTCTGGTCTGCGTCTCCTCGGCGGCTTTGATCTCTGCGTCGGCGGTAATGGACCCGCTTACCGTCACCCGGATGGCTACGTCGGCGGTCACCTGATCGGCCAGCGTGGCCTGGATCGTGGCGTTCGCTGTGAATGCGCCGCTACAAGTCCGCTCAATGGTCGCATCCGCATCGACGCTGGCCTGACGTGCCCTGTGAAGAACTGCGTCTCCGGTCAGTGCACCTGATCTGATTCGCCGGATCGTAGCGTCCGCTATCACGTCACCAGAGGTTGTTACCAGCAACGTCGCGTCCGCCGTGATGCTCTTGGAGATGCTGGCCAGGATCATGGCGTCTGCTATGACCGACCCGCTACCCATCCTCTCGATCAGCGCATCCGCCGTAAGGACATCTGTTATCGAGCGCAAGAGCGCGGCGTCTGCCGTGATGCTCTCAGCCGCCCCGGCCTTCAGGATCACATCCGCTGTGATGCTACCTGAACGGCTCCGTAGAATGATTGCATCGGCATCCAGCGCGTCAGCTTGTGATGCCAGGATCGTCGCATCCACCGCGACCGTATCCGTCTGGGTGCGCTCGACAATGGCATCGGCATCTACCGACCCGGAAGGCGCTTTCTCAATGACGGCATCTATAGTGATGCTGCCTGATTCTGAGCGAAGAAGGATCGCGTCAGACGTTATGCTATCGGAGTTGGTTGCTAGCAGCGCCGCGTCGGCGGTAATGCTGTCTGTCCGTGTCCGCTGGATCGCCGCATCGGCGTCCACGGCGTCCACCACCGTCCACTCGATGGTCGCATCCGCCGTGATGCTGTCCGCCTGGCCCGCCTGGATGGTCGCGTCTGCCGTGATCGAGCCGCTGTGCGTGCCCGCCGACGTGACTAGGTTGCTCCAGGTCTCGCTCCACGGCCCCCACACCGGATCGAGCATGGCCCCTGCGGTGACGCTATCAGTCCGGGCCCGCGACAGGATTGCGTCTGCTGTGATGCTGTCGTCCTGAGTTGCCTGTACCGCTGCGTCAGCACCGATGTCACCCGATTGCCCTGCCGATACCGCGGCGTCCGCCGTGATAGAATCCTCAACTGTTTGAGTGCTTGGCGCAATATCGGCATCCGCCGTCAGCGTCTTTGTGCCAGACGAGCGTTGCGCAATTGCATTGGCGGTGATCGCTCCGCTAAGCCCAGTCCTTTTTAGGGCCGCATTGGCCGTAATCGAGGCGCTAGCAGTTTTCTTTATAGTGGCGTCGGTAGTAATGCTGTCTTCAATCGTCTCAGGAGCTGCGGATATATCGGCATTCGCTGAGAAGGAAGTAGCTACAACCGTATAAACCCGTAGGCGAGTCATCCAAGCCGAGCCGGTCTCGTTGGAATCGAGTGTAGCGGTCACTACCGCCGCGGCGCTGGAAGCACCCGCCGACGCCAGCCGATAACCGCCATCGGCTGACATATCATTGCTAGTAGTGCTCGTGTGGGCTATTGCCGGCTGCTCACTCACCGTGCCGAACGTCACTCCAGTCTGCGCGATAGTCGGCAAAGTCATTACCGTATCATCGCGGATGCCGAAGAAGAAGTCCACCATGTCTTTGTTAATTACACTGACATGGCTCTGAATCGTAGCGGCCTTTGAGTTATCGATGTCGTTGTCCGGCCCGCCATTACCAACTGGCGTATACCAGGTCTCGCCGGCAGCTTTGGAGTAGGATAAAGCTACCGCGCAGCCTGGAACCGAGGTTGTACCCCAGGCAACAACCGGATTGGTCTCGGAAGTGCTTGTGGCAACTTTCCAGAAGACGGCCACCCTTATCGAACCGCTACCGTTGCCCGGATCTACTACACCGTTGGCATATGAGCCGACTCTAGCCCAGCCGGCCGTTGCACAGGTTGGATCGGCGCTGTAGGGTTTGCAGGCCGCCCGGACAATCAGCATGTCGCCTATGCTATGAGTGGGCAGCGTCACCGTTTGGGTGGTTGCGTTGTTGTCGGCCCACGAGCCACAGGCATGCAGCGAGATTGCCATCAGGCTCTACCTCGCGCTTGAGCGGGTGCGCCACACATCATCATTGACGGTAGCGCACCCGCGTCTACTCTTAGAATGGTGCTATCGGTTATTAAGGTGATTCGATTGCATTCGTATGGCATGGTCTTGCTCCACTGCGATTGGATTCGCAGTCTGTTATTAGCCTCTTACTTCATCCTATGATTTCGCCACCACCTGCACTACGGCCACGATCCTGCCGTCCTGCGCAATCTGCGGCACTGCCACGATCTCACAGCGATGCTCGGCCAGAACTTCCTTGATTGCCTGGGCCGCGGCAGTCATGCGGCGTTGCTCGTCATCAGCCATCGCTTGGCGGGCCTGTTCTAGGGTTACTTCATCGCTCATGGTGCCGCCAGGAATTGCGTCTCGGCTTGCGTTCGCATCGCCTGCATGAATGCGATCAGGCTGTTACGCTGTGCCGTTGTAATGTGCGGGACAAGGTTGCCCTGCCGCACAACGATGCTGCCGTCCGACATGACGATCTGCACGTTGTAGCGCGCTCCGTAGGGCGTGATCGGATCGCCGTTGGGGTCCAGGCCGGGGTTCTTCAGGTCCACCAACTCGATGCTGATGTCTTGGATGCTTACCGCCGTTCGCGGTAGTTCGGGATCAAATGCCATGTGTCCTCCCTATGCCGAGTGCGTCGGCGTCGCGTAGAACGGAACCCAGTAAACTCCGTCCGTAATAGGATTGGTCCCCTGGTCGTCCTGGACGTATATCTTCAGCCAGCCGACAATTGCGCCTGCGTCTTCTAGGTCCGCCGCGTCGATCAATGATTGCGTGTTGTCCGTGGTCGAGGTGCCGACGAAGCGGATGAACTCCTCCGACACGTCGCCCTGATCCAGCTTCAGGACCGGCACGGCCCCGGTCGAGCTGGCCTGGTCGATGTCCAGTTGCGCGCCGGGTGAATCCACGTTGCCGACTTTTCCGAACAATCTGGTGAGCGTATGGCTGCTATTACCCAGGACGATTGTGTTTGCACCAAGGCCGATTGCCTGGTATCCGATGACGATGGAGTTGGAGTCACTGTCGTCTTTACCGTGAGAATCATAGCCGATGTAGATGCTGTTGGATGTTGCTGCGAGGGAAGTCGAACCGTTGGCCTGGTAGCGACCAGCATTATGACCTATCGCTACATTGCAAGCGCCAGCCGTGATGTACATAAGAGATGTCGCACCAACGCCAGTATTGCGTATGCCAGTGGTTACAGCTTCCAGTGCAGTATATCCTATACCCGTGTTATACGATCCTTCGCTGTTCTGCTCAAGGCAACCTGTTCCTATGGCAGTGTTATTGAAACCAATCGTATTGACAGTGAGCGCTGCATACCCGCAACCTACATTGTTACTGGAGTGATATGTCTCAGTCGCCGTCGCGCCCATTGTAAAGTTTCCAGCGATAACGCCGACAAAGGTATTTAGTCCATTCGGAAGTGCGCCGCCGCCTGTCGGATGGTGGAAGTTGTGGATAAACCTGTCCGCGCCTTTGTAGATCACTCCGGTCGTGGAGGTGGTCGTGTCTTGTAGTTCCAGTGCGCCAACTAAATCGAGTGCCTGGCTCGGTGCAGCCACTCCGATGCCCACCAAGCCCCCACTAGGCGCGAGCAGCACGTAGGCCGTGGTCTTCGTGCCGTGGCTGGTCGGCTCAAGCGTCAGGTCGTCGTTGGCGTCCGTCCCGCCGTACAGCACTTGCCCGCCCGAACGGCCGGCAAGCCTGGCAGCGCTTACCAATACATTCAAGACGGACGCACCCTGACTCGTTGCTGCACCCGCTGGTTCATGTACCAGGTACACCAGATCCGTTTCAGCGACATCGGTAATCTCACCGAGATCCGGCAATTTGCTACCCACCATGTTGTAACTCCAATGGTTGTCCAGTCTGTAATAGGAACGGCTCGCCGTTTTGCAGTAGTAGCCCCGTCCAGTCAGACACGCCCGCCCGCACCCGCCGATACCAGATATCCAGGCTCAGGTCCGTCTGCGGCGTATAACGTGCGTTATTGCCGGCATACGTGTTCGCCACCCCCGCTGCCGGGAACGGCTCCCAGCTATCCCCATCGTAATACTCCCAGCCGGTCAAGTCCTGGTTCGTCTTCAGCTCCCGCAGGTCGCCGCCGTCAAACGTGTCCACCGTGTCAAGCTGCATGTGAAAGTGCATGTTGCCGACCGAGTTCGGCATCTGGAACACCAGCACCGGCTTGCGCTCCATGTCCACGCCGTCCGCCGGCGAGACCCAGATCGGCTTCCCGATGCGGCTGATCCCGGCGTTGGCGCTGATCGTCTTGGCCAGAGCCGCCAGTAGTCCGGCGTCCGCCGCAACCGTGCCAGTCCGTGTTCGTCCAAGCGCCGCATCCCCGGTGAAGCTTCCGGTCTTGGTCTCTGGCCCGCCAGCCGCCGCCCCACTCTGAACCGCGCCCTTCTCCGCCAGGTTGTCAGCAGTCGCCGCACCTGTTCCCCGCTGTACTGCGCCCTTCTCAGCCTTGTTCGTGAACGCCACTACATCCCCCGGAATGTGCTTGGGTAGGCATCCTCAGTCACGCCTGTTTGGGCATTCTTGATCGAGAAGTCATTGGTAGCCGCGTCGGTAAACGGCGTTGCTCCGAGTGTGTCATTGGGAGCAATGGCATAGTTGAGTTTGGTGGCGACAAGTGTGTAGGGATTAGTGCAGTTGTAGACGGCGTTAGCGCCAATATAACTATATGCACTTGTTTCAATGCCATCTCCCCCACTACCTGACCATCCCTCAATAATGTTATTCAAAGCGCAAAGTGTATCTGCAGAAGAATTGATACCGCGTCCCGTGTTGGCATTGCTGCAATATATAGTATTGCCAATTACCGTCATCGTTGCACCATCTACATTTATGCCGTTCACATTTGTATCAGCACCGCTGATGTCAATGATATTTCCAATGATTACTGATCCCGTTCCGCCATCTATAACTGATCCAGTTACAAGACAATCGAAATAGTTGTACAGAATGCGTCCCACTATACCATTATCAATTGCTTGCGTACCTGTCAGGTCATGAAAGTAACAACCCAAAACAGTACAATAATTTCCGCTAAAATCGACGCCAAAAACGCTAGAGGTATGAATTTCGCAATTACTTGCCGTAGATGATGCGCCTAAATCTAGCACATCTGCACTACCACAGTTTCCGACCTTCAAGTCGATGAAGTTGCTGTATGTCCATGCCGTACAGATGCTATATGTAGCAGCACCATCTATTTCGCCAATGCCACCATCACCAGCAGAAGATGTGCAACCTTGAATCGTCAATTGAGCACCAGAATCTGGCGTTCCATACGTCGTATAGCTCAGCGTCGCGCTCAGTGTCTGCGCTGTGCCTGCCACGACATTGATGCGGTCGCCATCCGTCGCGTTGCGCGTGATAAGATCGAGCGCGCCTTGGATTGAGCAAAAGGGCAGTAACGCCGTGCCGTTGTGCTGGATGCACTTCGCCGCATCGTCATCCACGCCCGCCCCGGCGTCTGTCGCCAGGACTACCGTATTGGCGTCAGACCATGTGGCGATCTTGTAGTAGCCTGCCACAATGGAGCCGCCATCGTTAGACGCTAGGTATAGCCAATGTCCCACCTTGTTCGCCGTGAACGCTGATGCCTTGACCAGTGTCTTTGTCCCGCTAGTATACGCCCCATCGGTAAACGTCGCGCCCTTGTAGTCGTTGCCGGTGGCAAAGTCCACATATGTTTCAGTTACAGCCATAGGTCACCTATCCTATCAAGTTAGTGCTCCCTGCCGCCTTTGCCCACAACAGACGATGGTTGGCAGTATTGTAGTTACTCTGGACGCCTTGGTTGTGCGATGTCAACGTCACGACCTCGGCCTTGGTCAACGTCTGCGCGCCGCCCAGTCCACTCTCATCAGGGATCAGTTCGCTGTCACCCAGCGCCGCGAAGATCGCCGTCATGTTCTGATAGCCGGTGTCCAACGCCTCACCGTGGTTGTTCGTCCGCGCCTGCTCGCCGCACCATGCCCGCAGGTTGCGCACATAGTCTGTCAGCACCGCCTTCTGTTCAGCGGTAAGATCAATATAACTCATTGGATATCTCCTTGTACCATTCTCCGTATACCGTTAGCGTGCCGTCCGGCGCGATCAAGTCCGTGTTGCACGTTCTCGGCTGCGGCCACTGTGCCAAGAACCACGCCTCCCGCTCCACGTCAGGATTCGCCAACATCCACTTCATCAACTCGTCGGATTGCTCTATCGCCCAGGCGTCTGCGTCAGGACCAGGATGCAGGCAGGCCGGTATCGCCCACTCCGTGACCCACACCTTGCCGCTCTGCGTCCAGTCTTTCGCCAGGGCGATGTTCTGGCCGATCCAGTCTTTGCACCACTCCGCCGGGTTGTAGCAGTGCACGCCCAGCGCCCAGATACGCGGCTGCTTGCCGTACAGCCGCACGTAGGCGGCGTGCCAGTCGAGCAGCCATTGTAGTCCCCACTGCGAGACGTTCGGCCCAACCAGATTGGTCTTGGGCAACAGCGTCTCGATGCGATGCCACGACACCGCCGCCAGCTCCGGGGGTGTGTTGCATTGCCCCGCCCCATCGCACTCGTTGAACAGCAATAGATATGGCGAGGACGGCAGCACTATGTCTTCGTCCCAGTTCGCCGACCAGATCATCGGCACGGCCTCGACGCCGGGGCAGGCAGGCGGCCTTGCGTCCCAGTCGTAATACCACGTTGCCCCGACCCTCAGCGGATGGGCGCAGTCCAAGTAGTTCCAGGCCATGCCAACGCCGACTTTCGGCGGCGGCACGGTGAACAGCGGGATGTAGACGCGATGTGTCATGTCCGGCGCCATCGGCGACACGAACGTCAGCGGGCTGCGAAACGACTCAGGCGCTTGCCGCGACATCGGCGTGCATCCTGTAAGAATCGTTATCAGCAGCAGCCACCGTACTCTACTCCATGAACTTCGCCCAGTAACTCGGTTCATCCGCCGACTCCACCGCGCCCGTTGGATACACCCACTGGATCGCCTTGACGTTGACGCCCCGCACCGTGCTCTGCCAGCCGATGGCGTACAGCCGCACGTACTGCCCGCCGGTGATGTTGCCGAAAACACGCGTGAACAGAATCCAGCGCTTGTCTGCGTCCAGGTGCACCGATACTACCGGCAACGCTTCGCCCTCCTTCGGGATCAGCGAGAGCGTGTGCGCTGTCGCCAGCAACTCCTTGTTGATCTCCATCCAGTTCGGGTCATTGCCCCAGTGGATCAGCTCCTGGCCCAAGGGCGACTCGATGGCGACGTTGTAGCGGTAGTCCGTTCTCACTTCTTATCCTCGATGGATTCCAGGAGGCGTTTGGCTTCATCCCGCAGCGGCCCCTGGTAGCTCTCCAGGATCGGGCGCAATTCCCCAGCGTCCACGTCCACATGCGGCTTGGCCTGCACGCTGGCCAGGTGGTTACGCCAGTGTTCGGCGCTCAGTGGCGCGGCCCCAACGTGCCCGATCTCGACTCCGGTGTCGATGGCCAGCCGGAAACCGAGCTGCCTGGCCCGCCGCATGAAGGGGATGTCATCGCTCTCATGCCCCGGCCCGTAGGTGAACCAGAAGTTGAGCTCCGGGTCAATGCTCTTGTCGGCCATCTCTTCCAGCACCGTGTTGCGGATCAGCGTAAAGCCCAGCCCCATCGCGTCCACCGGCACGACCTCGCCCGGCTCCCAGCTCTCCTTGACTGAGAACACCTCACCCGACAGACACCACGGCTGGCCTGGCTGCTTGTCCCGCGCCTGCATGATCAGCGGCGTCGGCGGCCAGTAGCGGTGCGTGTAGAGCGCCCCCACCACGTCATACTGCCAGTTGGCCTGATTTTCCCGGATCTTCTCCAGGTCGCCCATCTCGAAGACCTGGTCGTCGTCCAGCATCAGCAGCGTGTCCCGGCCTGAGTGCAAGAACTGGCGCACCAGGGCATCGCTGGCCCAGTGCGCCGGCAGGTGCATCCCCGGTATTAGCACCGTGTCGCCGCCCCGCGTACCGCCCGTCAGCAGCTTGCTCCAGGACATGAAGAATTGGCCTTCGGGATATTTGCTAATCCGCACGCCAATGGCGATGCTGCCCCAGCCATGCTCCCGGTCCACGCAGCGATAGAAGCGGGTCAGGCTATCGGCGGCAACATGGCGCTCCAATGCCGCCGGCCGCAGCCGCTCCATATGCGGCGTGATGTCGCCGTCGAAGATCTCCTGGCCGTAGTCATGGACGCCGATCACGTCGCCCGGTTGCAGCAGCGGCGCGAAGGTGGCAAACTCTTTGGGCTTGTCTCCGCCGTCACAGAAGATCAGCAGGGGATGACGATCTGGGTCGTCCAGCATCATCCTGAGCCGTTCATCTATCAGGGCATCGCCCACGTGGAAATGGTGATTTAACAACCGCTCATCGAGCCCTTCCCATTTCTGGATATCCCATGTCTGAAACAGTATATTCCGCTGCTCGCATTCCACAGATAGGAAACCTGATAGCCCGCCCAGGAACGTGCCGATCTCGATGACCGTCTTCAGGTCGGGCCGGTCCTCCAGCATCCGATCCCAGAGGGCCAGATCGCTCCAATCCTGCTGAGCGCGGATGCCGAAGATTTTGGTATCCGGCAGCCGCCGGCCAAACGCATACGGTGGTACTCGCATGGTATTGCCCTTTCTCTTATGTCAAGCCTCATCATAGGAATAGCTGATGGTGGCCTGGGTCCAGTTGCCAGCGGCAGCCGCAGCCCCCGTATCAAGCTGGAAGACAAGGTAGACCGTCTTCGAGCCGATGGCCGTCATGTTGGTCGAGTGCCAGTCCAGGGCGTCGTTGGTCGCCGTATAGTTGGTCCAGTCCTGCGTTGCCACGGCGCTGTCGGCGTTGGTTGGTGTGGTCCCGGTAGTAACCGTGCCGACGAACAGCGTGGTTGTGCTGTCGATGGCCGTGGTGCCCCAGACCTTGAAAGCGTTGACGTAGTTGTCCGCCGCCGTGTCCACATACGCCTTGAGCCACTTCTCGTAGCTCTGCGTGCCGGCAGTGATCGGGTTAGCCGCCCGGTTGGCGGTCGAGTTCGTAGCATTGTCTGCGGAGATGAGATCAATGCCGGTTACGGCGGCGGATTCCGTTGTCGCGTCCGTTTCGGTGTAGACCCGAATCGAAACTCCTGCTGGTGATGCCATGATAGATACTCCTTCTGCTTGGTAGGGTGAGGGATGCGCCTCACCCTACGCGTTCTAGTTCTTGGGCTCAGAGGGCTCAGCAAACGCGCCGCCGAGCGTACCGTCTGAATCCAACTTCTTGACGGTGATCTTGGTGAAGTACACCTCCAGAAGACCGCGTTGGCGGCCTCCCTGCTGCACACCAGCAGCCGCCGCCACGTACCTCGCCACATCTACATCTGCGATGATCAACTTGCCATCTTCAAAGTGAAGGTTTCCAACTTCGGAGAACTCGACATCCTTCTCCGAGTGGGTAGCAACTGCATTTTCTGCCATCTTATCACTCTCCTGTACAGGGATTGGTTGAGGGGACGCATCTCCCCGTTTATGCTTCTTGGTCATCCCGGTGCTCCTTGACATGATACACAAAACAAGGCCGGTTATTGGCGCTCAATCTTCGTACTTTCTCCAAGGCGCCCTGCTTGGCTTCCCTTTCAAGTACTACCCGAGCCGCATCTATACTAGCCCCGATGTCCTGGGCAAACTGTTCTATCGTGATATCACTCGGTTGAACCGGTGGCGGCCGGCGATGTTTCTCGACCAGATCAGCATAGATTGCGGCTGTCTCTTCCAAAATATCAGCCGTTGAACTCATAGGATCTCCGTATTATCCTGGTCCACCCGCATGACCATACGATAGGGAGTACTTTCTCCGTTCTCTAGTACCTCAAAGACCAGCAGGCCGATCGTAGACACCGCTTCGGGCTCCACCTGGTAGATATACTCATCCTTGAGTTTCCAGGCCGGCATCAGCCAGCCTTCCACAACCGTTTTGCCTTCGGCGTTTTCCAGGATTGCGTGGCCCGCAGTATGCTTGTGCGCCCGGATGATGTAGCGCGGCATCGGCATGCCGTGTTCCAGGCAGTCCATCCAGCGGGAATGCAGATAGGCCCGCATGGTATTGCTGCGTGTCCAATGGCGTTGTCCCAGAGAAAAGCCCTGGTGGGCGATATCAAAGAGGACTCCATTGACGCTCAATAGCAGGTGACGGCGCAACATAGCGCCATCCAGCGGCAGGTCCTCTCGGCTGCTGATCAGCATCCTGGCAATACGCTCAGCGCTACTACCACCCATGCCGTCATGCACTACCGTACCGCTCAGACAGCGCAGTATGTCACCTCCCCTGGTGTTGAAACTTGCCAGCTCCAGACCCGCTCGCATGGAAGCCACGAACATGCGCTCCTGTTCATCCAGGCGATAGGTATGCAGCTCCGTAATGGAGTGATGATCGCCCTCGATGCTATCTCCCGCCGTCACCACAATCAGGCGGGCGCCCTGTCGCATTTCGCCGATACGGGTCCAGCATTCCGTCCAGTGCCGTCCCATTAGAAGCTGCCACGGATTGGCGTATAGCGGATTCTCACCGCTAACCAGCTGCCAGGACTCACCCGGAAAGAGCCCGAATGGGTGGCCGCTGTGATGGTCGGCGCTGATAGCTACTATGGCTCGACCCACCCATCAGCTCCTACTCTCATTGAGACTGTGGATGTGGCCGGGCTTACCGCGCGTGAGCGGTTGAATCCCGCCGGCCGTTCTATCCACTTCCCGAGATGTATCCGATGTTTCGCTTTCTGGAAGCTCACCTACACGCGTACTTACCAGCGCTTCAATGCGCGCCAAGCGAGCGTCAAGAGTATCAAACCGGCTTTCCTGGTTGAAGGGCGTATCCCGGATGCCGGGAGTCAAGAATACACCGGCTGCGGTCGGCTCATCGGCGATAGCTTCCAAAGCCACATCGAACGCCCCCGCCACCGAGGTATCTACACTCAGAGCTCGAACGTACTCGACGATGAACGTGCCGGCGGCACAATCGCCCGCCTCAGCAGGAAAGCCGATCACGTTGATGCCGGATCGACAGATGGTCTCGGTAAGACTGCGCAAGCTCTTGTCTCGTAGTTGGCTGCTACAGGCTGCCAGGATAACTACCTTGGTGCGCCGGCCGCGCGCCAGTTGCGAAGCCAGCCATTTGGTTCGGATCAGGCTGTTATCCGAGAGCACCAGCCCGCCGGGTGTGCCATGCCCGCTCCAGATCACGATGTCTGACGGGGCGCGCAAGATGGTTGCCACGTCGTCTAACAACACCTTGTTGCCGGTCATGGCCGAAACCTTGACGTTGACGATCTTTTGAATCCGGCCCAGCTCGTTGAGCCAGGCTAACTGCACCAGGTTATCCACTACGGGTGCGATCCATGTGACAAGCAACTCATCCATTTTAGTAGTCCATACTTGCGATGTTGGCCCAGTCTCCCACCACACAGAAGAGGACCGTTATGACGTCGTTCTTGGGATTGCGGAAGCGCTGAGCGCGATAGGCTACCCCTTCATAGTTCAAATCGAACTCGTTGCTGGTGGGCCACAAGCCACGTGCGGCGCCGGCCTTACAAAGCGCTGCATTTGGATTGACTGCCAGCAGATCGTTCTTCTCTGCTTCGTCGTGCAACGCTTCGGGTAGACTGGCGTACTGGATTGGCGTCCAGCGAAATTCCATCTTCATTTCCTGGTGATCCAGCTCGATGTAGTGCCAGCCGGAGTCTATCTGGCGCACAGGATCGACGGCGCGCACCAGCCAGTAGCCGGTAATCTGCGCCGGCGTGAATGACCATGTGCCATCCGCAGCCACTTCAGGATAAATCCAGTTGGCCGGATCTTCCTCGGTATGCCAGCGAACCTCGACCTCTTTCTGCATCGGCTTGACTTCGTTGCCCGCCGCATCGACCATGAAGTTGCGGCCCAGGATGTAGCTGACGCCCTCGTTGTGCGCGCTATAGACCACGGCGGCCTTGATCTCGTATCCGCTCACCGGTACAGGTTCGGGTGTAGGTTCGGGCTCAGGTTCTGGGACAGGATTGCCGGGTTGGGGCAGGCCCTGTTCTTTCATCACGTGAAAGAACGTGTCCCACCACTGCTGGTTACGGATATCAAACTTCTCCCACTCCTTGCCGCCGATGTCCCACGTAAATGGGAAGATACCCTGCACCCTGCCGTCTGCGGCGCACTGGCGAGCATACCAGTAGATCTCATCTACATAGCGGACGGCTTTTTCATCCATTGTGCCGGGCAGGTCGTACCACCCGCCGTACCAGTTGCCGGTCACGCCCGTATCGATACCGCATTCTGTGACTAAAATAGTCACATCGAACGGACATTGTAAGAAGCGACCGGCCCACCAGCGCCAGTTTTCCTGTGGGCCATTGAGCGCCCAATACTCGTGCAGACCAAGATAGTCACCTGGCTGCATAATCCCGATAACTGGTTTGAAGAAGTCCCAGTCTACCAGTGCATCCTGAACACCGCCGTTACCCGGCCAGCCTACCCCAAAGTTGCCTACCACACCATGCAGACCATAGTCATGTAGGCGACCCAGGAAAGCCTTGTAGTAACGGGCCACCAGATCTGGCGGCTCGTTAGCCCATAGTTGCGGCTCGTTGAGGCCCTCAAATACCATTCGATTTTGGGCTACACCCTTGCCCAAGAGGTAGACGGCCATGCGCTGGCAGGTCTCAGCGTGCATGATGCCGGTCAGCTCGGGGCTATCGGCGCTGGCAACCCAGGCCGTGAAACCCGGCCGTTGCTGGACTTTGGCCCGCCGCTGATCGGCATAGCGGCTGTCATGGGTATAGGCAAAGTATTCCTCATACAATCTGGAGGTAGGCCAGGAAGATTCAGCGGTCATGGCATTAAGCATGCGATTGCCGTAATTCTCCGACATGGGATGGTTGCGCACGACGATCTTGCTATCGAGCGGCACGTCCTCGCTGTAGGGTGGCCGCTCGTCGATACAGACGATCTTGACGTAGGGCGGCTGCCAGAGATCAAAGCGCTCTTTGTCCTCGGCTCCTCGGTGGGTGGGAATCCAGTGCACGGATATCATTTCTTAGGACTCACTTTCGCTTTCGCTGCGGGCGGCGGGGCGGCTGTGGCCTTCGCACGTGCCTGCGTTTCAGCCAGCTCAGCGGCCTGTTCCTGTTTCTCAAGTTGTTCCGCCTCCAGGTTAGCTAACTCAGCATCTACATCCCGTACATCGGGTGATAGTTGCAAGGCTCGCTTACGTGACATCACGCCGGCGGCGCGTTGGATCTGAATTGTCTCGTTGATCTGGGTTATATCCTTGGGCAGACGTGGCGCAAACTCAATGCTGATATCATGGCCAAAGTCCAGGTGCGTGATGCCGTTAATCTCCTCCGTGAAGGAGATAATCATCGCCAGCTCCACCATCAGGGCAATGCCGGTGCGCCAGGCATCCCGATAGTCATCCGTAATGGCAATAGTCGGCAGGGCCCGCGCCGTCAGGGTAACGCCGGAGCGCTGCGAGCCCTCATCCAGCCCACGCACGACCGGGGCTACCGAGCCCTGATCCCATAGAAGCTGTTCGACTTGGTCCGAGAAGTTAGCCACTGCATCGGTCAGAGACGGCCCGATCAGGTTATCGATAAGCGGATCGCCGCCGCCCACCTGCGTATCGCCGGCATCGAAGATCTGGTTGCCGCTGGGCAGGCTCAGAGGACCGGGCGTGCGCTTGCGGGACAGGTTACGGCCCCAGGGATGCATGTGACTGGAAGCGACCACGGCATCACCCTGATCGGCCAGACGGCCATTGAACTCATCCTGCAGGCCGCGCAGATCTTCGATCAGGGAATCGCCCCAGAAGCGACCGGTGCGTAGGCGGGGCACGTAGACCAACGGGATGTACTTCTGGCCGGTGATAGGATGCTTGAAGGTGTTCTCGCCTTGTAAGGGCAGGCCACTAAGCGGATCCTTAGCAACCTCACGCCGACTCTTGAGGCCGACGGTTGTGACCCAGTTGTCCAGGGTCCAGGTCTCGATGTACTCGACTTCGTCGGTAAGCTGGCCCTGGCCCTGATAGCCGTAGATTTCCTGAGCGATGGACGTCGGGATCCAGAAGGCGATGTGAGCCCGCACCAACTGTTCGTAGTCGGTAGGCATCCAGACCGGATAGAGGTGGCGCACCGGCACGTTCTCCAGGGCTATACCCAGCGGATGCTCCTTGTCGCTACGCACCTTGAAGCAGGCGCCGCCTAGGGCATTGAATAGGCGACCGGCCTCGCGCAGACGGTTAGGCATGCCCTGCTTGTTAAACAGGTCATAGCAGAACTGGCGCAGGCGCTCAGCTCGCTCGTAGGACGCATCCGTGTTCTCGCTTTTGGGTATGACGCTGAAGCTCAGGATCGGAGCCTCAGAGGTCAGGCCCCACAGGTGCAAAGCGTGGGTGATGCAGGCTTGTTTGGTGGAGTTGACCCTCAGTGGATAGAGCAGGCTACCCGGTTTGCCGTCCTTGGTGTCCGTGCGTCGTTCGTCGAAGATCGCCCCGGAGTAGTACTTCCAGGCCAGGTCGTAGATCTCCCGCTGGTCCTGCCACTCGATGGAGTACGCCTTATCGTCCAGGTCAAACAACTTAGCCGTGGCGTAGTCGGGATCCGTATCCGTGATTATGGCCATAACTACTCCCCAAATAAAAGGCGGCCCGATATTGAATCAGGCCGCCCATACGCGCGCTCGCTGGTTAGTTGGTGGATGCTGTGGTCTTGGCTCTCAGTTTCATCCGCCGGTTAGGCCGATAACTCAGATCCGTCTTGATACAGCCGTCGGCCTCCCTGGAACAGCTGACCTTGATCTCACCGTATCCCCCGCAGGCAACGATCTGCCGCAGGGCGTGGATGAAGGCCCGGACGATGTCCTCCTCAGTGCATACATCGCTCTGTAGTGTAGACATGCTTGCCGGGATTGTCAAGTCACGAAGTGTCTGAACGCTGCCTGGCCGCCCTCACGCTGCGCACGTTGCCGCGAGCGCTGATCCCCAAGAGAACCACCACGACGATGTCCACCAGGGCCAAGACCTGGGTCCAGAGTTCCTTGGGAAAGTCCGGCACGAAGTAAAACAACAAGGTCTGGGCCAGTATGATCAAGGCTGACCAGAACCGCACGTCTCGGAACAGGATACCGATAGTCTCCATAGCTTACTCTCTCCTCCGGGCTAGATTGTGATCCAGCCTCAGCTCACGGCTGGGCTGATCCTCAAGCATGATCTGCTCCAGCTGTCCGCTAGCGAAGTTGTACATCCATTGCATGGCTGCGACCCAGATCTTGTGGCCGCTCAAGCGGGCGCGCATTACGGTCAAAGACCACGTCTTCCGGATACGCTTCAGCATACTCCACCTCGCGGGGCTGGTAGTCGATATCGACGTACTGCCACATAGCGCCGCCGGCGCAGATGCCGGCCATGACACAATCCTGATCCAACTGGTCGTCAGGAATATTGTAGGCTGAGTGCTCGTTAGTCCAGATCGAGATATCCGGCCAGGAGAGCATACCCCGATCGATGAGCGCAGCCCACTTATTGACCAGAATGAGCTTGGTGGTCTGTAGGGAGACGGCCGTAACCCGCACGTCCTCGGGCATGGCTAGCTCATTCATGCCGCGCTGTGGACCTGTGGACTCCACCCAGACGTCACCGGGCAGGCCAGGGTAGTAGTCCCGGCAGTAGCGCAGCCGATTCCAGAATAGCGAGAACGATCCTCTTTGACGGTGGTCCACGTTGCCTACCTCAAAGTATGTCATTCTAAACGGTGTGACGCTCATGTCAAATGTCACGATACACCACTTGTTGCGGTCGGGGATCATGCCGGAGCCGGGATCCGCCCCTATGACGTAGACGTGTCCTCGCTGGCTGGGTTCCTGGTACATAAAGATGCCGTGCTCCAGGTGGTTGCGCACCATATAGCCGGGAATATCGTCTTCGTAGGCCCGTAGCGTCTCGGCCAGGGCGTTGGGGTCCAGGCAGCGCATCAGGCCACGTCCGGAGAAGATATTGCCGACATCGGAGGGCCAGTCGGCGTTCATCTCGACGCCGCGCAGCTCGCCGTCGCCGTAAGCTCGTTCCATGCCCTTGACGGCGTCCCGGCCCAATGTGGGATTATCGTAGCTGGTCACCTTGAGGGAAAACCAGTTCTGGGGATCGCGGCGGGCCTGTTCATAGCGGCGCTTGACCCACATCCAGCCGGCCACATTGCCATAGAGCAGCATCAGGTTGCGGCGTTTCAGCTTGAGGTCCTCGACCAGATTATCCAGTTCCCGTTCCAACCTATTCTTTGTCTTATCGTCCGACTCCATTGAGATCTGCTGGATCAGCTTATCGATCTTTTCCTGCTTGTTCTTAGGCATCAGGGCCATCCGAACAGTGTTCATGCCTCGGATACAGCCGCGTAGCTGGGGATAGGTGGCGGGATTCTCGACATCACGGAAGGCCTCATCCACCGTGATCGTGCCAGCTTCCATAGAGCGCAGGTACTCGATATTGTCATCGCCCAGGGGTCGGAAGCGCAGGATATTGCCGGGGTCATGGCTATCCCAGCTCTTAAGGCGGATCTCGGGGAAGGGGGCCACGACATAGTCGCGCACGAAGCGACTAACAAAGGTGGGCCGATTGCCATGTGGCACCGAGCCGTACTGCATGATGGCCTCATAGGTGCGTTGGGCCTGGTCCTTGACAGGTGAGACGTGCAGCCAGGGCTCGCCGGGGTGTAGGGCATGGTAGGCGGCCATTGCGATGCCAATACCCATCGTCTTGCCCGAGCCACGGCCGCCGATGGCCGTGATCTCGGTTTGTGGCGCGTAGTAGATGGCTAGTTGCCAGGGAAAGAGGCGAATGCCGAAGTAGTACCAGATAAAGGCGTTGATTGCCAGGGGGATATGGTTGACCCACTCGGGTCCGTACTGGTCCCAGCAGGTCTCACGGAAGGAATCCGAGTCCCAGGCATGCTGAACGATCTCTTTTTCTTCGTCGCTCAGTAGGATTCGGCTAGGCGCTTCTTGTGTTTTTGGCATGGGCCGCATGTAACGGACATGCGGCGCTCCCGCCAGCTCCTCACGAGTCTTGGTCTAATCAGCGCCACAAATCCGCCAGATCCAGCTCGGGCGCGATGTCTCGGCTCTCGCTGTGATGTGGCGTATGTTCCAGGACCTCATCTATGCCGATGAGGTTGTCGGGATCGAGCTTGAGCTCCGGGTGGGCGCCGCGCGTGCGGATGTGATGCACTGCTGTCGGCAGCCCCCTCGGCCGGATATTGGCCGTGATATTGACCCACTTCCATCGATCCATAACCCTATGATAGCATCAGCATGTGCGCGTGTCAAGTTCTTTCACGTGATGAAAGGTTGACAAGCGCCGCTTGCTGTGCTACAATAACAACTCTACAGGAGGCTCAAATGGCAAAACAGACGGCACTAACCACAGTAGCACCCGACGCGGTCCAGAGGTTCAGTAACTGGGCTGCCGACTACAAGCTGACGGTTGGTTTCATCCACTGGCTACTTGAGGAGGGCGTTGACTACGGCATCATCCAGGGCGTCAAGCAGCGCTCATTATGGCAGGCGGGTGCAGAAAAGCTCTGCACGTTCTACCACCTGCACCCCGATTGTCAGGTCATCCGCTGGATCGAGGACCCCACCGGCAAGGATCACAACGACGAGGCGTACTTCCAGTATACGTCTCGCACCGTGCTAACCGATGACGAGGGCAGGTTCGTGGCGGCTATGGAAGCAACCTGCTGCTCATGGGAGAAGAAGTACCGCTACCGCTGGGTTCCCAAAGAGGAAGTTCCTGCATATCTGTATGCCGAGAAGTTACCCACGCAGGGTGGGCTGCATAGCGAGTTCAGCTTTGCGATCGATAAGGGAGAAACAACGGGCCAGTACGGCAAGCCGGCCGAATACTGGCAGAACTGGCGGGATGCCATTGCCAACGGCACGGCCAAGCCGATCAAGCGCAAGGCCAGGGGCGGTAAGGAGTACGACGCCTATGAGATGGACATGACGCTCTACGGCATTCCCAATACTGACGTCTATGACCAGATGAATACCGTCCAGATGATGTCTCAGAAGCGCTCGTTTGTGGCCTGCACGCGTAAGGCGACCGGCACATCAGCGCTACTGACCCAGGACATGGGCGAAGTGGAGAAAGACCTGGATGACGTTGTTGAGGGCGAATTTACGGTAGTTGACGCCAAGGAAGAGGAGGCCGGCAAGTGGCGTCTGATCCGCGAGCTGACGATTGTTCAGGGTAGCCAGGGTAAGCCGCCCTACAAAGATAAGGAGGAAGTCGGCAGTGTGATCGCGCAGCTGGGTATTACCTATGAGCTGGCCCGACACGACGAAATCAAGAAGCGGCTAATTGACTTCAAGCTGGGTCCGGAGTAAAATGAAGACCTGCCATCTTTCGGGGTGGCAGGTCTTTCAGATCGGTGGGATCGGCTCTCGCCGTCTTAGTCGGGCGCCGTACCTGTGCACACCAGGCGGCCGTTCTCCCTTAGCATGACGCCGGATTCCCCTTACGGACGGTTCTACCGACCTGTGACTAGGCCCTACGCAGCCCCGTAGGGCCTTTTCTTTAGCTTCCATGATGTTACTATACACTATGTCAACCCGCTTGTCAAGAGGTCCTGAGACACAGCTCTTCCTGGTGCTCAGGCTCTCCGGCGATTGCAGCCGCCGCGCCAGGGAGATATTGCTGCAGGAATTGCGTCGGCTCGGTGATCTCATAGATAGCCGCTTGAAAGATCGCTCGGGCCGCATTCCAGCCCAGCGTCAGATAGGTAGCCATCATGCCGGCTCTGGCGCCCGGTACTAGCCAGGGGTCCATGATTGCCATCAGGTCCGGGTCCTGGGCCATGACGTAGTGGGTTTGTACTGCACCACCCGGCACGCTATCCACCTTCAGGATCACGGCGTAACCCTTGCGCCAGTACTGATACAGTTTTAGAACTGGTGCTTCCACCTCGGCGCAGTTGATCAGTTCCACCAGCCGGCAGCCCAGCGGCTCGATCGAGCGCCACACGAACAGGTTCTGGTTCCAGTAGCCGCCGTTTTCACGCAACCATGAATTGAGGTCCAGTGGCATGACCGGCCCATAGTCCTCGACCAGACCCCAGGTGCCCAGCATGCTGGCGATACAGCTCAGCAGGCAGCCGGCCTGGCCAATCGAATAACTCGAAGTCCCCAACTTGACCTGCGCCCATCTAAGATCCCGCTGCGAGTATGTGATCATAGCTCCTCCATTCTTTCACGTGATGAAAGGATTGCGGCTTTCCACCGGCTCGGCCGTGTAGGGGGGTTACGGCTTCTTCGGCTATACCTGGAAACGGCCAGGCTCCTCTTTTGCTACGGCCTCAGTATAACCAACTCGCCCAACACATCTTGCATAGATGTATCGTGTTTGGCGCCGCTTACGTTCTACGGCTCGGCCCATACAGTCCATCCCTTAGATGCAATAGAAACAAGGTTCCTTCGAGGGCGCTGGACCCCGCAAACTGTCTCGCTCGCCAGCGCATGTGGGTAGTTGGCTCGACGTGGACTACCAAAATTCAGTTGTAGCCAGTAGGCCGGCCTGACCGGCATTCTTCCGGCACACCGTTGGGCCGGCTATGTGCAATACACACCTCTACTGGTAGGGCCGCTAGCCCGGCTTCGTCCGGGTGTGGACCTGGGCGGTGCTACCCGATCCTAGATAGGCGACGGCTACTTCCCGGCCGTTCTACCTGCGTGTCCCATCCACGCCGCTAGCGGCATATACGGCTTGCGCCGTCTGATTGTCGGGGCCGGAGGGCCCTAGCCTGGACCCCCCGGCTAGTCTTTTGGAGTGACTCATGGTTTTTCAAGGCCATGATACGCCTGTAGTTTCGCTTTGTCGCCTGCCGGCTTTACTGAGCGAGTCCGGATGTTAATCCGCTTAACTATCCCTCCATATCTGGCGGAGGGAGCAGGACTTGAACCTGCGTCTTCGGGACACCAAGACGGCATTTAACTCGGCTAATCTATCTGAACCTGTTGGAGTAGTACGCTGACACTCTAGCGCAGGCTGCTACTGACAACAAGGCTACTCCCCTTTCAGGATGTACTTCCATAACGGCGCAGCAAAGTGATCCAGCGTCACGGCCAGGTCGTTGGCCCGCTGGCGAGCCGCTTTGGTCGCCATGATCAGCATGTCCACCCGCTCCAGCATCTGGCGCTTGACGGCCAGGGTCAGCATGCCGCTACGTTTGGTCACGGTCCAGGTGCCCACCGGCACATCCTCGCTGTAGACCTCGGTCTGAGCCGGATGCTCCTTAGTGGCCTCGTACTTGACCAGCACCTTCGGCACCTTCTTGGTGCGCAGGGCCTGATGCGTGGCCGACACATAACACTGCTGATCCGGATCCCAGTTCCACTTTTCGGTCGGGTCCAACGTCGGTGCACTGTCGATCAGCGCCTTGATCTCGGCTAACCGCTTCTCCAGGTTCAACAGCGCAGGCGCCGGCAGTGCTTGCAGAATCACCTTCTCGCCCACCATCACGTCAGCCTTAGTCAAACCGTTGGAGACTTCCTTCTGCAGTGTCACATCGATCCAGCCGCCGAAAGCACCCCAGGCCCGGTCCAGCTCCTGCAACACGGTCGTGGCAATCTCACTGGTCTCACTGGGAATGCGCTCCCCATCCTCAGCCAGCGGCTCGTAGCTGCGCACCTGGCCCACTAGCCGCACCTGCCCGCCGGTAAACAACGACTGGCACTCCGCCAACGCCGTCTTGCCCTTGACCTGCAAATCCGGCTCAACCGCCACCAACTCATGTAACTTCGTCATGCTCGCCTCCTTGTGCTGATACTATGACTCATGATCATCGGGCCGGAATTGCACCGGCTTAGGGGGGCAGTATTGCCTTACTGCTCGTACCCCGACGAAGGGCGCTATCATCCACGGATTCCCACCGTGCCTGGCTGTACCCACTCTCACCACTGTAACTTTCCCCTAGGTAACCGTCTCTCTCTCCCGGCTCTTGGTCAGGTGGATTGTTGAGCCTGTGTCACGCTGTCCACAGCGCCGACGATCTTATCTCTTATCCTACCATGCACAGGCAGATGTGTCAAATAGCCGATAGCAGGATAGTGGATAGGCCGCTTGTGTCGCACGTAGAGATATGGATGCAATACAAGAGAGACCAGACAAATGTAGGGGAAAAAGGGAAAACTTTGTGAGGGGTCTATAAGTAGTAGGGGACTCCCCTCAAAGTGAGCATAGGGGGCCTTGCTACATATGGGGCTTACTCTCTATGCGCATAGGGGGTAAGTATCTCTCTGGGAGGTGCGGTATGACACATCGAGTGTCAGCTAGAGCACGTCCGCATGCAGCACCACGCAGGTGCCTTGCATGTGGCGAGTTAGTACGCCAGCCTAGGGTAAAGGGCAATGGCATAATCATACCATCGATCTATGCTATGCATCCTAACTGCTGGTGGGCAATGATGAGCGAGCACGAGCAGCAGATGCGCGAGCTCTATCCTCACGGCTAGCTTGATGTCAATCACCGCTTGCCCCTTAGTGGAGGCTAGGGGGCAGGGGGTTGCTATCAAGCAACAGAAAGGAGGGAGTATGATCACTCCCTTGTTCTACCAGTACATGCAACAGGGTCGGCCCACTGCCGGCCCATCGCATGAGCTACTGGTCATGGACACTGCTCTTACCCAGCTGCGGGTAGAGCAGGCTAAGGCAGAGCAGCTTGCTCTATCCCTTGCCCATCAACGGCAGCAGGCCATTGAAGATGCTGCTGGATGGTGTGCTATTCACAACTGCTCAGCCTATGAGTGCAGTTGCGCATGGGAACTCACACCATCATGCAATGCCGAGCATGAGGCAAACATCGGTGTTACCCGGCGCTTCAAGTCATAGGTAAGCTACTGCATGTACAGTGCGAGTGCATGCAGTGGCTTGGCTAGGACGCTAGTCAAGGATCATGAAAGGAGGCAGCATGAACGGAATTCGATGCGAGCAGACCCAGATAGACAAGGTCTGGATCGTCGAGGACATGCTATCAAAGCAGATCCTCGGTGGTGCGCTAGCAGTGTCGTGGCCATGGCACTGCATGACTACCGTAGAGAGTTTGGTTGACTACTTCGCCAAGCTGGAAGCGGATGGCTGGGATACCTACATCACACAGACTCAGGGAGGCCTTGTGATGCTAGTTGCATCCCATCTTGATCGAGGATCAGATGGCCTCACCTACGAGACTATCATTCGAGGATGGAATGGCCTGGTAGAGCGGTTAGACTACTACCCCAAGCCGCCCCCTGGTTGGGGTGGGCCTCAGATCGAACCGCCACAGTTGCGCCTCTAGCTTTCAGCCCGCCGCTCCCTGTAAGCAGACGTGCTTATGGGGAGGGGGCTGCGCACTAGCAGCATAGCCCATAAAGTTAGCCCTCACCATAGGGGAGGTTGGGCTAGGAGGATGTATGAGTTTCAATGAGTTGCTGGCCACCTTCAAGGTGGAGCTGGAAGCAGCGAACGCGAAGAGCGTGCAGCTGCGTGCTGAGGCAGCTGATGCCAAGGCACTGTATGACCTGGCTGTCGAAGAGTCAGCCAGCGTCAGGGTTGAGGGCGAGGCTTTAGCTGCACTCCAAGCAGCTATGAATGACCTTGCTGTGGCTGTGGTTGGCGAAGAGCTAACCGCGCCCTTTGCTGAGTTAGCGCGTATCCATGATACGCGGCGCATTGCAGTGGGAGCGCAGATGCTAGAGGCTAAGACTGCTTGGCAGGCAGCTGAGCTCAAGGCTATGCCCTTCAAGAAGCAGGTCGTGACCACTGTCAAGGTGCAGGCTAACTACGTTCCTGCTGGTGTGCGGCTGATTAGGCCGAGTGTGCCAGTGCAGACAACGACCGTGGCGCGCAAGGCGCATGAGCATGCCAAGAAAGAGGCCATCCAGGCTATTGACCCCAACGAGAAGGTCGATCCAGGAGGTCAGGCCCGTAAGGCATGGGACAAGGAGCATGGCAACGTGCCGTTCCTGTTGGCCAAGCAGGATGGCATCAAGGTGGCACTCGCGCAGTACCCAATGCCAGAGGAAACGGCCGCTATCCTCTTGGCGTGTGAGTGGTAGTTAGATAGGACAGCGACATAGCCGGGGTGAGACAACCGGCTCAGTAAAAGGAGATCAGCATGAAATTCGATTACACAGTAGACGAAAGTGGTACGGTCTGGACGCCGGCTGACGGCGATCCCAAGAATCGGTCCAAGTAAAAGGAGACAAAGTATGAAAATTGCCAAGACTCGACGTGAAATGAAGGAACTGTGTGCGTCCTGTGGAATGCGGAACTCCTATAAGTGCAAGGGGTTCCATGCAGACCCGGCTGGGACTGGGTATGCTCACTGTGGCAAAGAGCCGCCTGCACCAAAGGAGACCATCAAGGTTCTTTTGGCGGATGGTCAGGTAGTTGATCAGCCCAAGACTCCGGCTTACATGAGCCTGGAGAGCGTGATGCTGGACAAGACGTCCGTCGTCGTGAACTACAAGGGCCTGAACGATGAGGAACCACGGCAGCGTGTCACCTTCGTGCTAGCGCCCACCACTATGGATGCCGATTGCTTCCGCGTGTATACCCAGATCGAGGGTAGGCAGTCTTGGGGCTTCCGGGTGTTCAATCCGGCTCGCATGATCGGCGATCCTATTGCAGCAGAGGAAACCGACGAGGTCAAGACCGCCAGGAAGTTGCTGGAGCGGATCCACCTGCTGTAGGCAGCGCAAGGCCCCATCTCTATCCAGGGGTGGGGCCATTCTATTCCAAGGAGGCAGAGATGAGCTTCTTCGGGGAGCTGGATCAGTTCATCTCGGGCCTGGATGAACCACAGCAGTCCAGAGTCCGGGAAGCGGCAGAGCGGCAGCTGCAAGAGACTGTCGAGGAGTACGAGGCCCGCATAGCATGGCTGGATAGAATCCTGGCTCACAACAGGGCCAAGGAAGAAAGGAGACTGGCAGAACTGGAACGCAGAGCGGCAAACGGCGACTTCAGGGCAGGACGTATTCTCGAAGAGGAGGCAAAGTGGGCACTCTCTTAGACATGACAATCGCCCGCATAGGGCAAGAGTTGGCGGCGATGGCAGCCGAGCCACAGCCGATGATGCTGACGGTCGCCACGTTTCCTGATCCGGCACTAGCTGGTGAGGGCGACGTGAACGACCCCAACCAGCCGCTGGGTCCCACAGGCGAGTGGGAACCAGTGCCGGCGGGTCCACGCCGTTCATTTGTAAACGGCAAGTGGATTGAAAGGAGCTAACATGGACCACACTCAGCAACTGGCCCACATGGCCCTCACCGGCGTAGTGGGAGCCAAGCACGAGTTCGAGAAAGCCGTGGCATTGATTGACGTACTGCGGCCCATGATCGCGCAACTGCGCGAACCCACCCAGGAGGATGACGATCGGGATTTCGTGATCATGTGCACCGAGCGGGAACTTGACGCTCGTGACATCCGAGAAAGCGGGCAGCCATGACAGATCAAGAAGCGGCCCACGCACTGGCTAAGAAAGTGCAGCAGGTCTATGACTGCACTATGACTGACATTGACTATGACCCGGAGGAGGAAGCCGACTACAAAGACCAAGATCAGGCTGACTTCGATGATGTCGAAGAGTCATTCCGGCTGATTGACGAAGAGCCGGACATCTACACCTACTGATCCTTTCATCACATGAAAGAGATTAGTCCTCCAACTCAGGGACGTGTGGTAACTCAGCAGCATCACGCAGCCGCACGTCCCAGTATCGAATGCCAAGCCGAATGAGTTGCACAAGCATAGCATTCAGGGTCTGCTTTTCCTGAATGCTGAGCTTATGAGCTCTATCCAGAGTGCCAATTGGCAGTACGATATGGACCCGCTTTACTGTTGGATTCATGCCCACTATCCTCCCATATGGGCGGATTATAGGCGGATTCACCTAAATGTCAAGCAAAAGGGGGTAGAATGCCTGAGAAGTGGAAAGAGTACTTACTAGAGAGACAGAAGTTCCTCCAGAAGGAATTGAATGGGCTTGAATCGGACGAACAACCGGAATATACGACCGTTTCTGTCCGCTTGGAGGAGGTGGAGACCACTATTTGTATCCTGGACCAGCTGTACTACGGTCCTGGACCCATCAAACAGCGAGAATACAGGCGAAAGATGAGCGAATAGTCCATTGACACGCACACTCGCGTGTGCTACAATGAGAGTATCTTGACTCCCAAGGCATATCCCAAGCAGGATTTGGGATACATTGGGATATCGGTCAACAAGGTAGACATAAAGGAGGCTTAGATGTATCAGGTACAGAAGCGGCGCAACGCTGAGTGGCGAGATTTCTTACCGCCCTACCAGACGTTAGAGGCGGCTGAGTGGGGTTGTCAGCATTGGGACAATCGCATCCCCGGCCGTATTGTTGAT
>Ga0316626_10000036_pt1 | contig 46315 bp, 58 predicted proteins | sample OWC_Aug_T1_C1_D5_FD_207656 | JGI IMG/M metagenome (GOLD analysis project Ga0316626, IMG submission 207656) | Wetland soil microbial communities from Old Woman Creek delta, Ohio, United States - OWC_Aug_T1_C1_D5_A | ecosystem: Environmental > Terrestrial > Soil > Wetlands | place: USA: Ohio...
TAGAGAATTGAGAAGTCAAATTACTATTGAAAGAAATAAAACATATGCGGCACGTCAGGCTATGGCATATCGATTAAAAGAAAAAGGTTATTCAAATTCTGCTATTGCCAAAAGGATGGGAATAAACGATCACACTGTAGCTGATCTTTTAGAACCATCTAGAAAATATAAACAAGATGTTGCGAAGACAATAGCGGACAATCTTGAAAAGGAAGTAAATGAAAATCGATATTTAGATGTTGGGTCTGGAGTTGAAACTTGGTTAGGAGTAAGCGGAACAAAGAAAACGGTTGCTCTTGAGTTATTGAAAGAACGAGGTTATAATGTTCATGTTATTCCACAAGAGCAGCAAGGAACTGGAAAATATACATGGATGAAGGTTCTTGTTCCTCCAGGCGTTAGTAAGGAAATGGTTTCGAGAAATCGTGAAAAAATAAAGACTATAGGTGCTCGTAGTGATGATGGAGGAGAAACTTTTAATCCTCAAGGGCCTCCTATATTTCTCGATGGAAAAAGAGTTTTCGTTCAATACGGATCTTCAAAAGATGGTGTAATTGAAATTCGTAGGAATGTTCAAGATCTTTCTTTAGGAAATAAAAGATATGCTCAAGTGCGTATTGGTGTAGATGGCACTCACTATATGAAGGGGATGGCGATGTATAGTGATGATATTCCTGAAGGATATGATATTATTTATAACACAAATAAAAAACTGGAAGAGGCTAGTAAAGTTTTTAAAGCATTAGAAACAAAAGATCCAGATTACCCATTTGGGGCCGTTACAAGAGAAAAATTTTATGACAACAATACAAAAAAATCACCAATTAATATAGTAGGAGGAAAAGAAGGAGCTGGTGAAGAAGGTGCATGGGATGAATGGTCAAAAAATATTTCTTCTCAAGTTCTTTCTAAGCAATCTCCAGCATTAGCAAAAAAACAATTAGGATTGGCATATAATCTAAAAAAAGACGAATATGATGAAATAATGTCATTAACTAATCCGGCAGTAAAGCAAGCTCTTCTTGGTCCTTTTGCTGATTCTTGCGATGCTGCAGCAGTTCATTTAAAAGCAGCGGCTCTTCCTAGACAATCTTCAAAAGTAATTTTGCCTATTACTTCTTTAAAAGAAAATGAGGTTTATGCTCCAGGTTATTTAACAGGAGATCGATTAGCTCTTATCCGCCATCCTCATGGTGGATTATTTGAAATACCAGAAGTAATAGTAAATAATAGAAATTTAACAGGAAAAAGACTTTTGGGAAATGCAAAAGATGTTATAGCAATGAATCCAAAAGTTGCAGCAAAATTATCAGGTGCTGACTTTGATGGGGACACGGTTATAGCTATTCCTAATAAAGCTGGTTATATTCAAACTAAACCATCTTTAAAAGCTTTAACAGATTTTGATCATAAAGCTTCGTATCCATATTATGAAGGTATGAAAGTTATGGATAAACGTACAAAAGCTATAAAGATGGGTGATATTAGTAATCTTATCACTGACATGACAATAAAGGGAGCTAGTCAAGATGAAATAGCTAGAGCTGTCCGCCATTCAATGGTGGTAATTGATGCTGAAAAACATAAATTAAATTATGTACAATCGTATTATGATAATAATATAGCCCAATTAAAAAAGAGATATCAAGGGAAGTCAACAGCTGGAGCTTCAACTCTTATATCTAGGGCTGGTGCTGAGAAAAGAGTAAATGAGAGGGTAGAAATAAGACCTAAAAAAGATGATCTAAATTATAAAGGAGAGAAACTTTATAAGGAGACCGGTCGAACATATTTTAAAACTGATTATATAAAAGATCCTAAAACTGGAAAGAAAATCTATTTACAAGGACAGGGAAGGATTGTAAAAAAACAAACAAAAAGTACAAGGATGGCTGAAGAATCTGATGCTTTTAAATTATCATCTGGTACTCGTATTGAAGAGATATATGCTAAGCATGCTAATGGATTAAAAGAATTAGCAAGAAAAGCACGAATTTCTTTAGTTCGTACAGAGAATATTAAATACTCTCGCTCAGCTAGAGAAACATATGCACCTGAAGTAAAATCTCTTTTAGGAAAATTAAAAGTTGCTATGAGGAATAAACCACTAGAGAGACAGGCCCAGTTAGTGGCCTCTAGGATAGTCCGTGCTAAGAGAAGGGCTAATCCCGATATGGAAGAAGATGATTTTAAAAGAATTAGAGGACAAGCTTTAGTTAATGCTAGACTAAGAGTAGGGGCTAAGAAAGAAAAGATAACCATTACTGATAGAGAATGGGAGGCTATTCAAGCTGGCGCAATTAGTCATAATACTCTAAGAAACATCCTTAGTAATGCAGATTTAAAAGTATTAAAGCAAAGAGCTACTCCTAGACTTTCTACTCCTTTATCTCCTGCTAGAACTTCTCGAGCTAGAGCAATGATAAACGAAGGTCATACTTATGCAGAAGTAGCCGATGCCTTAGGTGTTTCTATTGATACAGTAGCAGAAGCTATTGATTAAGAAAGAGTATTATATGAATACTGACACGATGTTAACAACAATTGATAATCCTTTTAATCCTTTCACTCAGTTTGATGAATGGTATGCATATGATACTGAGAAAGGCTACCATACTTGTAATTATTTGTCGCGTGTTGCTAAAGTTTCTGATGATTTAAGTGATGATGAAGAAGCTTCTGAGATTTCCCGGGCAATAGATGAGATTGTTCACTTTAATATCAATGGTATGTATATTAAAGTAACCCCCGAGAATTTTGAAACCAGACCTAAGAAAAAATAATACAGGATAATGATGCCAGGAGGGGGGGTCTCGTAAAAAATACCCCCCTTCTGCATCGCGTGGCTCTCAAAAAATTCCCCGGGGGTAAAATTGAGGTTATCTTTCTGGAAAGTGTTTCTAAAAGAAGCGTTGAGTGTTGTGATTCGATCCTCCTTTTATTGGCACCTGACCGCCGTTTATCGAGCTGCCCACTCATTTTCCCTCCTTTTATTAGAATCATATACTATTCAACGCTTTCTTTAGAATCATTTTATTGAAAAGAGGTGATTTTTATGTCTGTCAAAGATTCAGACACTTTGAAAAGTTATTTTGCTTTAAGTAAAGTTCCGACTCCTTCTCAGTATATAGATTTAATCGATACAATCTTTGATCAAGGAAGTGGTTCTGGAGGAGATCATGATCACGATAATAAGTATGTGAAACTTCTTGAATCAGATAATATTATAGCTAGACATATATTTGCTCCTTCATCTCCACTTTCTCCTTTTATTCTTTCTGACAATGCTCAAGGTAAATTAGTAATAGGACTCAAAGCTGATCAGTTAAACAAATCTGTATTCGCAGGCAATGGTCTTACTGGTGGTGGAATTTTAACAAGTAGTATTACTTTAGATGTTAGTGCTGGAGATGGTCTTAGTGTTGGAGTAGATTCAATTTCTTTGCAAACTCCAGGAACTTTATCTTATAATTCAACAAATAATCCAGTATCAAATCACACCCATTCAATTACTAATAGTTCAAATCCTGGTGCTTCAGAGAGTATATTATCAACCAATTCTTCTGGTCATTTAAGTTTAATTAAATTGAATACCGATGTGATTGGTGATAGAAGCGGATCAAATATTGAAATTAATCCTACTGGAGATATTACTCTTAATCCTGGTGGTAACGATATTTTACCTTTAATGAATTATGATCTTAATCTAGGTTCTATAAATAAAAAGTTTTTAACTTTACATGCTGCTGAATTGTGGGTTGAAACATTGGTTGCTCAAAATACAATTGCGACTATTGGAGGACGTATCCTTATTGGTCCAACAACCGTTTTAACTAATGATCTTGGAACGAGTCAAACAAATTTAGTTTTAAATTCTGGTTTTGAAACGTCTGGTAGTGGTGGTTCTGATGTATTTTCTGATTGGACTGAAAGTGCTCCATCAGGATCCATTGTAAAAGATACTACTATTTATTATGAAGGTTCAGCTTCTTGTAAAATTGTAGCTGGTGTAACTCTTGATACATGTGTTTATCAAGATTTTTCTTTAACAGCTGGTTATTCTTATAGTCTTAGATTTTGGACAAGAAGTGATGGTGGTGGTTATGATTTACGATATGGAGTTTATGATATAACACATTCTTCTTGGATAATTTCTTTAACAGGAACTGGTAACAAAGCTACTTCTTGGGAAAGATTTATTACTTATTTTTTAGTTCCTTCAGGTTGTACTTCTGTTAGATTGTATTTATATTGTACAGAAACTTCTGGATATTATGGAAACTTTGATGCTGTTTTAATTTCTAGAGATACAATTATTGTTAAGCATAATGAAATGAATATTTCTGATGTAGCATATATGGAAGCAGATGGAAAAGTTGAGTTTTTGTTAGTAACCTCGACAGCATCTGAAGTATCTAATGGTTATCAATACTCGGTAGTAAGAGATTATGATGGATCAGGTTTAACAGCATGGTATGCTGGAGATGCAGTATTTAATACTGGAACAACTGATCAAGGTTTTATAGATCTTTATTCTATAAGAGGCGTTAAACTTCCAACTCAATATGGTCCAACCATTGTTGGTAATGTTAGATCATCTTTAACATATAATGATTGGATTGAACATTGGGCTATTGGAAATTTAAATGGTCTTTATGGATATGGTGTAGATACCTATGGAACCGCTTTTGGAAAGTATGCAAATTCTAAATCCTTTTTAACCATTGATGCAACAAATGGTATAAGAATGCGATATAGAGATGGATCTGGAGTTTTAACAACGAGAGCTCAATGGGATCTTAGTGGTAATGTTTTGATAGGCCAAGTTGGTAGTTCCCTTTCCAATATATATATTAGTTCTGGTCAAATTCAGTTACGTAACAATACCACGGTTAATATTCAATTAGATACAAGTGGTAATGCAACTTTTGGTAATGTTGCCACTAATCAGGGAAACATGTATTGGAACGTTTCAAATAAAAGAGTTGAATTTCGTGGTGGAACAGATGGAACCGTTGTGCAAGCTTATGTTGATACGACAGGAGCCATTAGCGCTGGTTCTGGAGTTGTTCTACTAAATTCAGATGGATTAAGTATTACTTTTGGAAATGGCGATGTTAATGAGATAAAATTTAAATCTGGTTCAACCAAGGTAGGCTATATTCAATTTGCCGGTACATCTTCTGATACATCAGCAATAATTAGAGGTGGTGTAAATAGTCAGAATGGTTATGTTCGCCTTGAAGCAGCAGATGCAGCATATTTTCTTATAGATAGTAATTCTAGTGCTGTTTTAGATAGTTATAGTAATTTTAATATTCAACTTCCAGGTGATAGTAATTATGTTAATATACTTGGTGGATCTTATAGTACTTATTTATATGCGTCTGGAAGAGTGGACGTCGGAGAGGATTGTAGAATTAATGGGGGTTTATATGTTGGGGGACTTGGTGTAGATCCTGGAGTTGGAATTATACGATGTGTTTATGATCTAATAGCTGACGGAGGTATCATTGCTGGAAGAAATGCTGATCCTGGTGATGGAAATATTCAATTTACTGGAAGTCTTGGTTCCTATAAAAATTCAACCGTTTATACCGGTTATATATTTATTCCTTTATCAACACCATTAACTTCTACATCTTGGGATGGAGATGCTAGAAGTACAACGTCAAAAACATTAATTGACTTATCTTCAGTTTTTGGAGCACCAGCTGGAATTAAAGCGGTATTGTGTCAGATACAGTTACGAGATTCTGGTAGCGCAGCAAATGATTGCTATTTAATATTAGCTGCTCATAATACTGCAGGTCAAGGAAGTATTGTAAGATGTACTGGCATTGCTAATGATTCTTCTCATAACGAGATGGTTATTACTGCTTGCGATGCAAATGGAGATATATATTACCAGTGTCAAGCTAGTGGTTCATCAACATTAGATATATGGCTTCAAATTTATGGTTATTGGATATAAAGGAGAATAATGACCAAAACTATTATCTTAACAGATGTTATCGTTGATTATATTCACGTTGATTATGAGAATCAACGAGTATTAGTTGGTTATAGACTTATTGATGATTACGGAACTAAATGGGAAGGTGGTGAGGCAATATTTTGGGTAACAATGCCTTCTGAGCCTAACGAAAAAGATTTTCAACTCCCAACAAGTTATATTCCAAACCTTTTAAATCTTCAAACAGATGCAGATGCAGCAATAACTGGAAGATTTTTGATTTAAAAAGGAGAACTATGAAAATTATTGATTTAGTACGAGCTCAACAAAGTATAGAAACAATTATGACTCGTAAGATGCCTGGAAAACTAGCTTATGCTTTTTCTAAGAATTTTCGTCTTATTAATCTTGAATTAGAATATTATAATGAAGCTAGAATAAAACTTTTGAGTGATAATTGGCCATTTGATGGAAAAACTCAATCTTATAGTATTCCTGAAGAAGATAAAGAAAAATGGAAACAAATTCATGATGAATTATTAAATAGCGAATCAAGTTATAAACCATATACTTTAGATGCTAATCTTGTGAATGATATCGAATTAACTCCTGGTGAGTTATTTGATCTTTGGTTTCTTTTTGAAGAATTTCCATCTGTCAATGGATAAATATTATGATAAGTAAATCCCCAGAAGAAACACGAATTCAAAAATTAGAAAAAGATTTACGAAAATATAAGGCTCTTGCTAGTAAAAATCTCACCTTAGTAAAATTATATGAGAAAGAATTAAGCATTACAGATAAGATCGTTACCGTGGTACGTGAAAGCATGGATATTTTACCAGAAATAGAAATGCCAGTTTTATATGTATCACCAGAACATCATCATGAAGAATCAGCTTTATTACTTTTGTCTGATATTCATATAGGAAAGAAAACAAAATCATATAATCCAAAAGTTTTTGTTCATCGATTGAACAAACTTAAAAATGCGATGATGAGTATTGTTACTGCACAACGAGGCATTCGTCCTATTAGGAAATTATATATAGTAATGAATGGGGATATTGTCGATGCCGAGGCTGTTTATCCAAGTCAATCTGTGGATCATATTGCTATACCAGTTATAGATCAAATATTTACTATTGGTGTTCCTGAGTTAACTTCATTTTTATTATATTGTTTGGCAAACTTCGAAGAAGTAGAATGTATTTGCACTCGAGGTAATCATGGTCAGCAAAATGCAGCAAAATGGAGTTCTTCTAAATCAACCAATTGGGATTTTGTTTTATATAAAGCTTTAGAAGGAATGACTACTAATCAATCCAGAATAAAGTGGAATATCAATACTAAGGATTGGAAATCTATTTTCAAAATTTATAATTATGGTTTTCTTGCAACACATGGGAACATGATTAAAAGGTTTTATAATTCTCCATTTTATGGTATGACTAGACAAGCTGAACGATGGTCTAATGCTTACAGAGATAGAATAAGATTAGATTATATTCTTTATAGTCATTTTCACACATTAGATGCTGGAATGAGACATAATAATCTTCAAATTTTTGTTAATGGAAGTTTTACAACTGACGATCCTTATGCAGAAGAAAATATAGGTGTAGCAAGTACACCAGAACAACTCTTATTAGGGATCCATCCTAAGTATGGAGTTTCTTGGAGATATCCACTGAAATTAAGTTAGTAGTTAGTTTCCAAGTGCTTTCAGAAGGGATATCGATTAAGTCTGCCAAAAAAATTTGACGGTAGTCGTTTTTCTCCTTTCAAGAGACCCTCTCATTATAGGTTAATACAGACTACACGATATCTCTTCTAAAAGTGCTTGGAAACTATATTAAAAGTACTTAAAAAAAGGAGTTAAAATGTTCAATACAAAGTCGATTTTCAACTGGAATGTACCCCAAATCAAAGGAGGTGATCCTTTAAAGTTTGCTCAGTTATTAGTAGATGCCAATTTTGAGGGAGTTTATTTAAAGTGCGCAGATGGTCCATTTATTTTTAAACAATGGCCTGGTGGTCCTTGGCCTAGTTGGGGAGAGAATGTAAAGATTGAATTAGTTAATGCTTTACGTGATGCGGGATTGAAAGTTTATTTTTGGCACTTTCTTTATGGACATAATCCAAAAGGAGAACTCGATATCGCGGTTCATCAATGTGATGAATTTAAACCTGATGGTTATATTTGGAATGTTGAGGGTTCATTTGATGAACAAGTTAAAGCAGAAGCAAATTCGAGAATGATAAGCACCGGTTTTAGAAAACTACATCCAGAAATTCCACAAGCACTTTGTTGGTGGGCATTTCCATTAAATCCACGAAATCCTAAAATTGAATGGCATCCTATTCGTGTTGCTAAAGCTTGGATGGAAGTTGTAGATTATGTTATGCCAATGATGTATTGGGATGGAAGTGGAGCATCTAACGCTGTAAGTTATTTAGAGAAAAGTATAGGAGTTTGGAGAAGTTTTTGTAATCTTCCAATGATTCCAGTAGGAAGAGCATATATTGGTGATGGTGGTAAGGCAACTTCAGAAGCTATAGAAGCGTTTGCTCAAAGAGTTATGGAATTAGACGAGGAAGCTAAATTAGTTGGAATTTCTTGGTGGTCTCTTGATCATTCTTTTAAGAATGTTTCTTGGTGGGATGCTTTGACTGGGACTCCAAGATTTTCTGGTCCTCCAATTCCAACACTTCCTACTAAAGTAATATTAGAACGTTTAGTTAATAACCACAAGGAGTTATTCCCAGAATTATTTGGATAGGAGTTGATATTATGGCTAGTTCCAAGAAAGGTGTTATTAAGCGTGTTAAGCCAAATAGAAGACCTCCAGCACCAACTCCAGAGGCTCGCGAAAATCAACTTATAAAAGCAGCGATCGATTTGGCTGAAGAGCAACTTTCTAATGGAACTGCGTCTGCACAAGTCATTACACATTATTTAAAACTAGGTTCTACCAAAGAACGATTAGAGAAAGAAAAACTTGCTAGAGAAAATGAACTTCTTTTAGCTAAAACAGAAGCTCTTCAATCTGCTAAACGGGTTGAAGAGCTTTATGCTAACGCTTTAAATGCAATGCGTTCTTATGGTGGAACTAGAGAAGCGGATGATGTCGATGACAATGATTAGATCATATAGAGAGTTGCGAAGATTGCCTACATTCGAAGAACGCTATAATTATCTTCGTTTAAAAGAAAATGTTGGAGATTCTACATTTGGTTTTGATCGTTTTTTTAATCAAAAGTTTTATAGATCTACGGAATGGAGACAAATTAGATATAAAGTTATTGAGAGGGATAATGCCTGCGATCTTGGTATACCAGGTTATGAAATAGGTTTTCAACCCCTTATTCATCATATGAATCCCATTTCTATTAAAGATATAGAAGAGGCTAATGATGATATATTTAATCTAAATTTTCTAATTTGTACAACATATAATACTCATCGCGCTATTCATTTCGGTGATGAATCTTTACTTATCAAATCGCCTATAGTTCGTCGTCCCGGTGACACGACTCTTTGGCGTTAAATGCTAAAGGAGTTTATATGGATAGTATATTAAATACAGTTAAAATGGCACTAGGCGTCGAACTTAATTATACTGGTTTTGACATTCAGATTCTTCTAGATATTAATAGTGCCATAGTAAATTTAAATCAATTAGGAGTTGGTCCAAGAAGTGGATTTGTTGTTAAAGGAGAAAGTGAAAGTTGGACTGATCTTTTAGGATCATCTAATTTGTTAGAACCTGCTAAAAGTTATATAGTACATAAGGTTCGCTTATCTTTTGATCCTCCTACTAATTCATTTTTAATAGATGCTATACAACAACAAATAAGAGAATTAGAATGGCGCTTAATGGTTCAAAACGATCGTCCTTATAATGATTGTTATGAGGAAGTAGTATTAAATGAATTTGTTTATGTTAATTCTCTAGATTCTGTAGGAGGAGTATAATATGCCATATCCTAATGAGCATGCAGTTAGAGTAAAAGATCCTGGTTTATTCATTCCTGATTCTTTTAGAAGTAAAGAAATAAAACCAGGAATACGAATAATTATTGGTAAATTAAAAAGTGGAACTTCTATGGTTACGCAGGCATATAGATTTTCATCAGATAGTTATACTATTGAAGAAGTTAGATCTTGGTTAAAAGATAATAATGTGGCTTATATGAAAATTGAACCTGCCAGTGAAAAAGAAGATAATAAATTGGAACATATTGGCGTTAAAGGAATGCGTTGGGGTGTTAGGAAATCAATAAATTCTGGGAGATCGTCTGGCAAAAAAGGGGGTTCGAAAGAGAGTCCTGATTATAGTAATGTATCTAAACTCAGAAAAAAGAAAATAAAGAGTATGTCTAATGAGGAAATGGAAAGAGTAGTTAAACGAATGAGTTTAGAGAAAAGATATAAGGAAATTAATCCTAGTAAAGTTAAACGTGGAAGTAAAGCTGTTGGTAACGCCTTTACAACTGTAGGTCAAGTGGCAGGAGTAGCTGCATCCATAGTTACATTAGCAACTCTTGGAAAAAAATTCTTCGATTATTATAATAAAGTAAAAGGTGGTGGATAATGAATGATGAACATTTAGAACATATTGGTATTAAAGGAATGCGATGGGGTATTCGTAAAAAAATCGCCGAAGGACATGGTCGAGCTGCTCAAATTCATATGAAAAGAGCTGAAAATGCTGATAAGCTTTTTCCAAAAGGCGGAACTTTACATCGTAAAGCTGCTGAACGACATAAAAGGATAGTAGAAAGACTTAAACAACCAATTAAACATTATGAACCAATGAGTAAAGCAGATAAGAAATTTTTTACAAAAGCTGCAAAAGGTGTTGGATTAGCACTTGGTATGGTAGGTAGTGCTGCTATTTCGTCTTATCTTATGAATAGAGCTATGAATAAATATTATGCACGAAAAGCAGCTGACGCAATAGGCGCGATGCTATTAAACAAACAAGCTCGATCTATTATTCATCTTCCATAATTTTATAAATTATTTTTAAGAGGTTAAGATGTCCTTATCGAATACAGCAGTTCCTATTTATTATGGTGAGTTTCGAGAAAGAGTGATACGAGGTGAGATACCAGTATGTAAAGAAATCTCATTAGAAATGAATAGGATTGATCAGCTTATAGAAAATCCTGGTATTTACTATGATGATCAAGCTGTAGAAGGTTTCGTTCGTTTCTGTGAGAATGAACTCACTCTAACCGACGGAAGCGATTTAACCTTACTTGATACTTTTAAATTGTGGGCAGAACAAATTTTTGGTTGGTATTATTTTGTTGAGCGAAGTATTTATGTGCCAAATGCCAAAAATCGTGGTGGAAAATATATTAGAAAACGAATTAAAAAACGTTTAATTAATAAACAATATTTAATAGTTGCCCGTGGTGCAGCTAAATCTATGTATGCATCTTGCATACAAAATTACTTTTTAAATGTTGATACGTCTACCACTCACCAGATTACAACTGCCCCAACAATGAAACAGGCAGAAGAAGTTATGTCGCCTATACGTACTTCTATCACACGCGCACGAGGTCCTTTATTTCAATTTCTTACCGAGGGTTCGTTACAGAATACCACTGGTTCACGAGCCACTCGTCAAAAATTAGCTTCAACAAAAAAAGGAATTGAAAATTTTCTTACTGGTTCCTTATTAGAAGTACGTCCAATGTCAATTGATAAACTTCAAGGATTACGCCCGATGATTGCCACAATAGATGAGTGGTTATCTGGCGATATTCGTGAAGATGTTGTTGGTGCTATAGAGCAAGGGGCTTCTAAACTTGATAATTATTTAATTGTTGCGATGAGTTCAGAAGGAACAATTCGTAATAGTAGTGGCGATACTATTAAGATGGAACTAACGGATATACTTAAAGGAGATTATATTAATCCGCATGTTTCTATCTGGTATTATAAATTAGATGATATCAAGGAAGTAAATGATCCAAGAATGTGGCCGAAGGCTAATCCAAATTTAGGTAAAACAGTTACTTATGAAACTTATCAATTAGATGTTGAAAGAGCGGAAAAAGTTCCTTCTACAAGAAACGATATTCTTGCAAAAAGATTTGGTATTCCAATGGAAGGATATACTTATTTCTTCACTTATGAAGAAACTCTTACTCATAGGCATAGAGATTTTTGGTCAATGCCATGCGCTCTTGGATTTGATCTTTCTCAAGGTGATGACTTTTGTGCATTTACATTTTTGTTTCCTTTGCCCAATTCATCTTTTGGAATCAAGACTCGTTGCTATATTTCTTCATTAACATTAAAGAAATTACCAGGTGCTATGAGAATTAAATATGAGCAATTTCTTGATGAGACAAGTTTACAAGTTCTTGAATGTACAGTTTTAGATATGATGGAGGTCTATGAGGATTTAGATAATTTTATAACCGAATCTAGTTATGATGTCCGTTGTGTTGGATTTGATCCATATAATGCTAAAGAATTCATCGAAAGATGGGAAAGGGAAAATGGTTCTTATGGAATAGAAAAGGTTCCACAAGGAGTGAAAACCGAATCTGTTCCACTTGGTGAGTTAAAAACCCTTTCGGAAGAAAGAATGCTTAAATTTGATCAAGAACTTATGAGTTTTGCAATGGGTAATGCCATTACATTAGAAGATACTAACGGTAATCGTAAACTTCTTAAGAGAAGATACGAACAAAAAATAGACCCTGTTTCGGCATTATTAGATGCTTATGTTGCTTATAAAGCAAATAAAGATCAGTTTGAATAATTATATTTTGATAGGAGAAAAAAAATGGAAAAAAATCTTATTACCAATGTTATGAAAATTAGAGAGGAGATTATTGTTAAAAATTCTATGAATATCGGACGTAAACTTAAAACTCATTATTCGATCGAAGCTATCCGTGATGGTCAAGTACTATGGACCGAGGAATTTGATAATTTAGTAGTCGATGCAGGTTTGAATGATTCTTTAGATAAGCATCTTAAAGGTAGTGCATATACTGCTGCTTGGTATGTTGGTGTAGTTGGTTCGTCTCCAACATTTGCTGCTGGTGATACAATGGGCGGTGGTCATGCTGGTTGGACTGAGAGCACCACATATGATGAAGCAAATCGTCCTACGTTGACTCTTGGGGCCGTTTCTGGTAAGAGTGTCGATAATTCAGCTAGTAAAGCAGTATTTACAATCAGTGGTACTGTAACTTTGGGTGGTGCCTTTGTTGTTAGCACTAATAATAAGGGTGGCTCAACTGGTACTCTTTATGGTGGTGGAGCTTTCTCACAGAACCGTGCTTTAGTTGATAACGATGTTCTGAACGTGACAATTACTTGTACTGCTGCTGCATCCTAATATGAACAAGACCATCTATACATTGAACGTAGATGGATATAGTTCTGAAATAACTGACTTAACTTATCCATTACTGAAACGTTATGCAGATAAAATTAATGCTGATTTTTTCATAATTACTGATAGAATTTATCCACAATTTCCTCCAGTATATGAAAAGTTGCAAATATATGATCTGCAATATATGAAAGGAGATGATTGGAGTATTTATATCGATAGCGATGCTATAGTTCATCCCGATTTCTTTGACGTAACAGAACTCGTTCAAAAAGATACAGTTTTACATAATGGTTGTGATTTTGCTAATAATCGATGGCGTTATGATCGTATTTTTCGTCGAGATGGTCGTCATATAGGATCTTGTAACTGGTTTACTGTTGCATCGGATTGGTGTAGAGAATTATGGAAACCATTAACTAATTATGAAAAATATGAGGAAGCATTAAATAATATTTTTCCTATACAAGATGAACTTAATACTATTATTACTAGAGAACATCTTATAGATGATTATATTCTTTCTCATAATATAGCAGAATATGGTTTTCATTTTACTACTCTAATAGAATTAATAAGTAAGCTTAATATACCAGGTAATTATTTATGGCATCAATATACTATATCGACTGAAGAAAAAGTTAAGCAATTAAAAGAAACGCTTAAGAAATGGAATCTATATGGCTAGCAATACTTATACTACACCCGGACCTGGAAATTTTACTGTTCCAAGCGATGTTACTCAACTTATTATAGAATTATGGGGCGGTGGAGGAGGAGGTGGTGGATCAAATCAAAATTCCACTGCTGGAGGAGCTGGAGGTGGTGGTGCTGGTGCATATGTTAGAATCGTTGTAGATAATGTAGTACCTGGTAATGTGCATGGGTTTAATGTTGCTTCGGCTGGTGCAGGGGGCCCAGCCGGTAACAATAATGGAAATTCTGGTGGAGCTTCAAATTTTTATAATAATTCTGGTGGTAATACAAGTATTATTGTTTCTGCAAATGGTGGTGGTGGAGGTCTTAGAGCTAATAATACTGGTAATAAAGCTGGTATTGGTGGTGCCGCTAACGGAGAAGTAGGAACATCATATAAAGGTGGAAACGGTTCTAATAATGGTGGTGTTAGTACTGGTGGTGGTGGAGGTGCTGGAGCAGGAAATGCAAATGCTGGTGCCGATTCAACTGGACAAACAGGAGCAACAGGAGTTAATGGTGGTGGATCTGGTGGTAATGGTGGTTCTAGAAATGCTAATGGTAATAATTATCAAACAGAACCAGGTGCTGGTGGTGGAGGAGCAGGTAGAGCTAATGTGACAGCTCCAAGAGCTGGTGGCACAGGGGCAAATGGTAAAATTATTGTTACTTATTATATAAATATTACCGAAAGTATAACTTTAACTAGATCCTCTGGAATATCAATTACTGAAGGATCTTCTTTTTTAGAGAATGTTACAGTAACTAGATCTTCTGGGATATCTAATAGTGAAGATTTATCCATTCCAGAAAGTGTTACATTAACTAATTTTACTGGAATATCGATTAGCGAAGAAGTATCTAGTCAAAATATTGAGGAAAGTATAACATTATCTAAATACGATGGAATTATTTCATTAGATGAATTAGTAGGACAAGATGGAAACATATTAACTAAATACGATGGAATTAGTTTACTAGATGAAGTAGAAAACCAAGATGGAAATACATTAGTAATTGATAATAAAACTATTAGTGTAACAAATTTTGCAATTATTGAAGAAACTTTATATGGAAATTAGGAGGTATGATGTCTATTTTACAAATATTATACAATGAAATTATTAATGATCCTCTTGGACGTGGTTATTCTAATATGACAAATGCTGAAATAGCTGAAAGTATTAATACTATTAATAGAAGTAAAACAAAATCATATTTGAACGGTTCTATTATTTATGAAACTATTGATATTTCAGAATATATCCTTCTTCCTCTGACAGAAAAAGAAGAAGTTTGGAATATTATTCATCTTGGAGAAAACATTGATGTGCGTCCAGGAAGTAAAGCACGTACTCGTTTTATTTCAATATTTGGAGTTGGTTCTAATACAATTTCAGCACTTGCTAATATATTAAATATACCTATTAGTCGTGGGGAAGAATTAGGAATTGGTGAGGTATCAGAAGGACTAGTATTTGAAGCGAAAGCCTTAGGAGGATAATATGAGTACATCTAAATGGGAAGCTAGAGCAAATGCTGAGACTGTTTTATCTACAGAATTAAATTCATTAGCAAATGATGGGAATAAACTCTCTGCAGCATTTGATAATTATTCTAGCGATAAGCTTTATCTTTATGCCGAGTTTGAATTATATCTTGCCGCCCAGAGTACTAGAAGTGCTGGAGCTCATGTAGCTTTATTTATTCTTCCGGAACTAGATGGTTCAAATTATAGTTATGGTGATGATTCTACAGATCCATCAGCTTCTTCTTTAGTAGCTACCTTTCCTCTTGATGCCGCTACTAATGCTAGATATATAGTTATTACTGGCGTTGTTCTTCCTCCTACTAGTTTTAAGATTCTGGTAGAAAATAAAACTGGAGTAGCATTTGCTAGTAGTAGTAATACACTAAAAATGCGACGTTATAACGTTCAGGGGGTTTAAATGGCCATAAAGTTTGGAGTGACGCCAGGAAATCCAGGTTTTTCTATTTCCAAACTTCCATCTAGAAGATCATATAGAGTTAATTGGGCAAATCCGATTACCAAAAACCTAGTATTCTTTGCGTCATGGCTAAACATTGGTACCGATTTAGCAACAGATCTTGTTCGTGGAAGACGTTCTACCAGAGGTGGTGTTCAAACTCGAAAAGCTGTTTCCGATCCCGAGATGGGAGAAGTATTTGAATGGGGCGCAGACACTGAAACCGGTGCGGGAAGAGATATATTATCTTGGGGAATATTATCTGAGTGGAATGGAAGAAACCAAGCTTCTATAGCAGTATGGTTGAAAGTATTAGATGATGCTACCGGCACAGAAATTTTATTTGGAATTCAAGATGCGGGTAATTCTTGGGAAGGTTATAATGTTGAGACCTGGACATCGGGTATGCGCAATGCCGAGGCCTCTCCCGATGACACATATATAGGGAGAGAAACAACTGGTACTGGACTCCCCGGTAAATGGGAACTTCTTGTAAATGTTTATGATGGAACAAAGTCAACAGTCGAAGAACGACTAAAACTTTATCAAAATACTGTTCCATTAGGCGGAACTGTTGGTACTATACCAACTGCGCTGGGAACGTTTACAGATATATGGCAAATGCATGCTGGAAATTTTGGAGAGCCAGACTGCCATTATAGAGCTCTTTATTTTGCTGGATGGCAACGTTCTCTTACTCCATATGAAGTATCTCTTCTCTACGCACCCCAGACACGTTTTGATATATATAGATTTGATGATCCAACATTTTTCTTAATATTAGATGGGGGTGCAATTAATGAATCAGTTAGTTTATCAAAATCTGTAGGAATAGTTTCATCTAATCAAGTTAATATTCAAGAATCTGTCTCTTTAGGTAGAACTAATGGAGTTTCCATCGGTATATCAACAATTTCAGTTGTTCAAACAAAAGGTACTAGAACTATTTCAGGAAATACTTATTATGATTTAGCGTTTGATAGCAATATTACTGCTGGAAATCGTATTGTGATTATTGTAGGTAAGGGTGCCGGTACTGATCAAACTCCTTTTGTTCTTGGAGATATTTCTAAATCAGCAGGTACTGCTACTCTTGGTTCATTTACAATGGAAAAGAGTGCTACTCATAATGAAAATATTAGACATGCAGCTATATATTCTGCACATGTTACTGGTTCTGGTAGTTGTACTATAAGAATAGCTGTTACTATAGATAAAGCAGTTATAATAGCCCTTGCAGAAATACACTCCGGACTTGGTTCTTTAGTTGTTGGTAATAGTACTAATTCTGGTCAAGGAAATACTGGTTATCCCTCATCAGGAGATATAACAACTGATGGAGAAGGTATTATTATCGGTGGTGGACAGATACAAGATCCACCTTCTGAAATAATTACTGAAGATACTTTCTTTACTAATATTTATAAATCAGCCGATGTTAATTATTGTACAGGTGCTTCAGAATATCGAATTGTACCTCAAACTACTACTGATGCAGTAAGTTATCTAGCTCCATCAACGGTTAAATGGGTGTTAGTTGGAGCAACTTATTTAGTATCAGAAGAAATAGAAGAATCTATTAGTCTAGAAAAGAATTTAGGAGTATCATTTTCTGAGCAATTATATATATCAGATAGTTATATTCTAACTAAATCTGCCGGAATAGTTTCATCCGATCAGATAATAGTAGAAGATAGTTATATTCTAACTAAATCTTCAGGAATAATTTCATCCGATCAGATAATAGTAGAAGGTAGTTATATTCTAACTAAATCTTCTGGAATAGTTTCATCCGATCAGATAATAGTAGAAGATAATTTACTCCTTTCAAAACTTAATGAGATATTATCAACTAATCAAGCAGATATTCAAGATTTTATCAATCTTTTAAAGTTAAAAGGAATAAATATTTATTCGTCAATTTTAGTTGATGAAAGTTCTTTATTAAATATATTTGAAAATTTAGTAGTAGTAGAGCAAACGGGTTCAGCTATTGAAGAGTCAATCACTTTATCAAAAAGACTTTATGTAACTCAAAAACAACCAGCAGTAGAAGAATCAGTTATTTTAACAAAGTCCATTGGAATAATTTCATCCGATCAAGTTAATATTCAAGATACTTCAGTTCTTATTAAATCATTAAATATTATTAGTATTGATCAAGTTTTTATTCAAGATTTAGTAAGTTTTTCAATATCAAATTTAATAATTTCCTTAGACCAAATAATAATTAGTGATGAATTTAGTTTAAATAAATTATTAGGCATTAGTAGTCTTGATAGTCCAGTTACAGAAGAAAGCATTAGTTTAATAAAGAATTTAATATTATCTTCTTCTGATCAATTAGATATATTAGATAATATAAATCTTGGAACTGTTTTATCTATTAATGCAATAGAAACTATTTCAGTTTATGATAGTTTAATCTTTTTAAGATCTAGTGATATATTACTAAGCGATCAAGTTAATCTTCAAGAAATAGTTAGTCTTCTTAATATTAAAGGAATTGAAGCAGTTTCACAAGTTTTTGTTAATGATGCTTTAAGTTTTTCATTATTAAAGACTATATTAGTAATTGAAGAAACTCAAGGACAGTATGCTGAGGTTATTACTTTAGCACGTTATAATACTATAAGTATATTGCAAGAAGGAATAAGTAATGTTAGTGAAAGTTCTCTTCTTAGTCGATTAAACGGAATTAATATTACTGATCAAAATATATCTAGTGCTAATATTAATTTAGCTCGTTCAGATGGATTGAGTAGTTCTTTAACAAGTATAATTAGTGTCTCTTCTTCCTTAGATCGCTTTGCTACTATCACTAGTGTTACTAATTCTAATGTTAATAATGATATTTCATTAAGTTATCTCAAAGGATTAAATAGTAATGATCAATTAATTTTAAATTATTTAGTAAATCTATCAAGATCGAATGAATTAGGAATATTTGATAGTAGATATGTATTAGAAAATATTGAATTTGGATATACTAATTATTTAAACATAAATGATAATGCGCTAGTTTTTGAAAATATTGGACTTTACAAAATAGATTTTGTTACTCTTGTAACACTATTAATAGCTGGTAATGAAATTAGTCTTTATCAGTTTAAATATGTTATAGCAGAACCATCGCTTCCTTACATATATATTCTAGGCGATCATTCGGTAGCAGTTCTTTTTAGAAATAAATCTATTTTTGTACCTTTTAGAGATAAATCTATTCATATACCCTTTAGAGATAAACGTTTGTCTAGTGTTTAGAGATAAATGGCTTTCTATTTTAAGGAGGAATAACCATGATCTAAGGAGATTATTATGACATATCTTGTTGCGAGTAAAGATCCAAATAATAGTGAACCATATTTTGTTATTTGGTGTGATATAGAAACTGGTCTTAATGATGGTAGTAAACATGATCACGGAGAATTACAAGGAAGTACTATTACTTCTGTTGAATGGATATTTCCGGATGGATCAGAATTAACTAAAAAATCTTCTAACCAAAATGCTATAACAATTCAGGGTATTGCATATGATGAAGATACCGTTTGCACTATTTGGGTAGAAGGTGGTGTACATAATAAAGATTATCAATTAATTTGTCGAATTATTGCCAGTGATGGCAGAAAATTAAACCAACCGTTAATTATCCCAGTACGTCAAAATTAAAATTAAAATAAAATTATAGGAGATATAAAAATGGCTACAGATTTAACCGCAGCAGACCTTGCGTTATTCAACGCAGATCAAATTGCATTTCATGAACAAATGCGTCTTATGGGATATTATGGCACTCCCGTAAATGCAGTAGAAGCTAGTGTATCCTTAACTCTTGCTGCTCAAGCAACTGCTGGTGATACGATGACCATCGGCAATAAGATGTATACTTATGTGGCGAGTGGTGCAAATGAAGATGGCGAGATTAATATCGGTGCTGACAAAGCCGCCACTCAAACTAACACAAAAGCTGCCATTAATGGAACTGATGGATATAATGTTGCACATACCCAGGTTGTTTGTGGAACTTTGGCCGGTGATGTTTATCCAATCACGGCTAAAGTAGCAGGAACTGCTGCCCATTCGATTCTTTGCTCAGAAACATACACCTCTGGTTCGAATGTGTTCTCGCATGATCATTTGCAATCTGGTGTTGATGGCACTATTGGTATTCATGGTGTGCCAATGATTGATACAACTTATCTATATTTCGCAGTTGCTGATAATGGAGTTGCAGATAAGAATTGGCGCCGCGTTTCTCTTGGTTCTGCTTTCTAATTTAATAGTGAGATTGGCATACTATGTATGGTGATTAAAATTTCTAAATAAGGAGGTGGTGTGTAATGCCAAATTCATTTGGTGATAGACTGAGACATGCATGGAATGCCTTTCGTGGTACCGAAAGTCAAGCATTTGAACTTGGACCAGCATATAGCATAAGACCAGATTTGTATAGACTAAGACTTGGAACAGAAACGTCAATCATTTCCTCGATATATAATAGGATTGGTATTGATGTAGCGTCTATTCCCATTCAACATGTTCGCCTTGATGAGGATGGACGCTACTTAGAAACTATACAATCTGGTCTTAATAATTGTCTTACATTAGAAGCAAATATAGATCAGACTGGTAGAGCTTTTATTCAAGATGTAGTAATGTCACTTTGTGATGAGGGATGTGTTGCCATTGTTCCTGTTGATACAACCATAAATCCTGCAATTACTGGCTCTTATGATATTATAACATTAAGAACAGCTAAAATTCTTGGATGGTATCCCAAACATGTTCGTATTAATTTATATAATGATATAACCGGATTTAAGCAAGAAATTACACTTCCTAAATCTATGGTCGCTATTATTGAAAATCCACTTTATGCAATAATGAATCAACCAAATTCAACATTGCAACGTCTTATATCAAAATTAAATTTACTAGATGTAATAGATAATCAAAGTGGATCAGGAAAATTGGATTTAATTATTCAATTACCATATGTAGTTAAAACCGAAGCGCGAAGATTGCAAGCAGAAAATAGGCGAGCCGATATTGAAGCTCAGTTAATGGGATCAAAGTATGGTATTGCCTATACTGATGGTACGGAAAAGGTTACACAACTAAATAGACCTGCAGAGAATAACCTGATGGGACAAATTGAGTTTCTAACGAGTATGCTATATAGCCAGTTAGGTTTAACAAAAGCTGTCTTTGACGGTACTGCGGATGAAAAAGAGATGATAAATTATTATAACCGTTCCATTGAACCGTTCCTTTCTGCAATTATAGATGGAATGAAACGTGTCTTCATAACAAAAACAGGTAGAACCCAGGGTCAATCTATTATGGCTGTTAGAGATCCTTTCAAACTTGTTCCTGTTAGTCAGATTGCTGATATAGCAGATAAGTTTACAAGGAATGAAATTCTTACATCTAATGAGATTCGACAAATAGTCGGTCGTAAACCTAGTAAAGATCCTGGTGCAGAAGAATTACGTAATAAGAATCTTAATCGACCCGAACAGGACAAACCAGAAGAGGGTCAACCTGAACAGTTAGAGGAAGATTCTGAAAATAATCAAAATGGAAGGAGTTTATTTTAAATGACTGACGCTAAGTTTGATTTTGGTGGTTATGCCACTAAAAATGGTCTTAAATGTACTGATGGTCGTGTTATTTTAAGGGATGCCTTTAGAGATAATGACGGCACGACTGTACCATTAGTTTGGCAGCATCAGCATAGTGAACCATCAAATGTTCTTGGCCATGCTTTACTTGAAAATCGCGAAGATGGAGTTTATGCTTATTGTACTTTTAATGAAACTGAGTCTGGTAAGAATGCAAAACTTCTAGTTAAGCATGGTGATATTGCATATTTATCAATTTATGCGAATCAACTTGTTGAGAAAGCTAAAAATGTTATTCATGGTATGATTCGTGAAGTAAGTCTCGTTATGGCTGGAGCAAATCCAGGAGCTGTTATCGATAATTTAGCCTTCGAACATGGTGACGGAAGTATTACTACCGATTTAGAAGAGGCTATTATTTATACTGGTTTAGAATTAGAAGCTCAAGAAGAAAAACCTATGGAAAAACCTATGGAAGAAAAACCTATTGAACCAATTAAACATGCTGATGATAGTGATGATGAAACCGTCGAGGATGTTTTTAACACTTTAAGTGAGAAACAAAAGACGGCAGTTTATGCAATTGTTGGAGCCCTAGTAGAGGGCGAAGAAGATGAAGAAGAAGCTCAGCAATCCGATGCTGACGATAATATTTTAACTCATGAAGGAGATATTGGTATAATGAAAAACAACGTTTTTGACGTATCAGCTGGCAGTCCTCGGGTGTATCTTACTGGGGATCAATTTAAAGAGATTACTACTGATGCCTTTAAATATGGATCATTAAAGCAATCAATTTTAGCACATGCTGGAACTTACGGTATTGATAATATTGACTATTTGTTCCCAGATGCTCGTCTGGTAGAAGGTCAACCCGCATTTTTGAAACGCGAAACTACTTGGGTAGCTCCAGTTATCCAGGGAACTCGCCATACTCCATTCTCACGTATTAAGTCCGTTTACGCGGATATTACGGTTGACACGGCTCGTGCCATGGGTTATGTTACGGGAGAGTTGAAGAAAGATGAAGTTTTCGGTCTTTTGAAGCGTACTACTAGCCCAACTACGATTTATAAGAAGCAGAAGCTTGATCGTAATGATATTCTTGATATTACTGATATGGATATCGTTGCCTGGCTGAAAGCAGAAATGCGTGTTATGTTGGACGAGGAAATTGCTCGTGCCGTATTGGTTGGTGATGGTCGTTCTGGTGTCTCAGAAGATAAAATTGACGAAACTTGTGTTCGTCCCATCTGGACCGATAGCGATCTATATGCTCATCATGTTAAATTGCCTTCTACCGACAATCTGCCGGAAGAAGTTATTGACAAGATCACCGCAGCTCGTGTTAATTATAAAGGATCCGGGAATCCTGTCCTGTTCACTAGTCCTTCTTTCTTGAGCGAAATGCTCTTGATCAAAGATACTCTGGGATATCGTATTTACAAGACTGAAGCCGATTTGGCTGCTGTTCTTCGTGTTTCTCGTATTGTTGAAGTTCCAGTTATGGAAGGTCTACATCGTACAGACACCCTTGAATATGATCTGCTTGGTCTTATTGTTAATCTTTATGATTATACTATCGGTGCAGATAAGGGTGGTGCCGTTAGTATGTTTGACGATTTCGATATTGATTACAATCAATACAAATATTTGATCGAAACTCGTATTTCTGGTGCTTTGACTCTGCCTAAGTCTGCTTTGGTTATTGAACGCGCCCAGGCATAATATTAAGGAGTTCTAATATGGCAAAGTTTCACGGTTTTATAGGTTATGCTGAAGTTGAAGAAAGCGAAACTGCGCCAGGCGCATGGATTGAGGTTGTTACGGAGCGTCCCTGCAGTGGAGATATTCTTCGTAATACAAAACGTTGGGAAAATGCTGAAAAAGTTAATGAAAATTTAACAATTGATAACCGTTTTAGCATAATCGCTGACGAATTTGCTGTTAATAACTCTCACAATATGCGCTATTTAAAAATAAATGGTACCTCTTGGAAAATAAGTTCTTTTGAAATTCAGAGGCCACGTATTATTTTAACGGTGGGAGGAGTGTATAATAATGGGAACTAGAGCCGATTTCCAAACACTTCTTGAAACATTATTGGGTTCTAGGAATGTATATTTCCAACCTCCTCCCACTTTTCAAATGAACTATCCATGTATTGTTTATAATCTTGATGATATTGATACATTATTTGCAAATAATGTTCCATATAAACTCGAAAAACGATATTCTCTAACCGTTATAGATAGGGATCCGGATAGTTTAATAGTTGACAAAGTTGCATCTTTGGAAAAATGTTTATTTGATAGGCACTTTGTTAATGATAATCTCAATCACTATATTTTTATAATCTATTATTGAAAGGATATTTTAACATGACGAAACTAGTTTGGGATGATACTGGTAAACGTTATTTTGAAACCGGTATTGATAAGGGTGTTTTGTATGTAATGGATGGTAGTGGTAACTATCCTTTAGGCGTTCCATGGAACGGTTTGATCAGTGTCACGGAGAGTCCTGCTGGTGGTGAACCAACAAGCATTTATGCAGATAATATTAAGTATTTAACTTTGATGTCTACTGAAACTTTTGGTGCCACGCTTGAAGCTTATACGTTCCCAGAAGAATTTTATGCGTGTGATGGATCGAAAGAAATTTCTACTGATAAAGGTGGTTATGCTTATCAGCAACCTCGTAGCCAATTTGGCCTAGTATATAGGACTAAATTGGGTAATGATGTTGGTGGACAAGATCTTGGTTATAAACTCCATCTTATCTATGGTTTGCTAGCTTCTCCATCTGAGAAGGCATATAATTCCGTGAATGATTCTCCTGAGGCGCTTACTTTTAGTTGGGAGGTTACTAGTACTCCTGCCTCTTTCACCGGTTTTCAGCCTGTAAGTTTAATCGTTGTTGATTCAACAAAAGCTACTGTAAATGGTCTAGCAGCTTTGGAAGATGAGTTGTTTGGCGATTCTGGGGCTGGTGTTGCCAATCTACCATTGCCTGCGGCAGTGAAAACTTTGTTAGAGACTACCTAATTTTCATTTATTAAAAATAGGAGCCTTGATAATATTGTCAGGGCTCCTATATTTTAGGAGGAGATATGATGAAACTATTTATTAGTCAACCTATGAAAGGAAAGACAAAGATAGAAATTGAAGAGGTAAGAGCTCAAGCTTTCAAGGAAGTAAAAGAAATGTTTCCTAGAGAAAAAATGGTTCTAATCGATTCTATTATTAAACAAGATCCTCCTAATGATGTAAATCGTGATATTTGGTATCTTGGTCAAAGTATACTTTTATTAGCAAAAGCAGATGTTGCATATTTTGCTAAGGGGTGGAGAGATGCAAAGGGATGTATTGAGGAAAACCTTTGTGCTAGTTCATATAATTTAATAACTATTGAAACAAACTAAAAATTTTGAAAGGAGTTTTTTATGCTTAAGAAAACAATGACTTATGTGGACTTTGATGGGGTAGAAAGAACTGAGACGTTCTATTTTAATCTAACAAAAGCTGAACTTGCCGAGATGGAATTATCCACAAAAGGTGGATTAGCCGAGAAGATTAATGCCATAGTAGCAGCCGAGAACGGAGAAGAAATTATTAGACTCTTTAAGGATGTTATTGCCAGATCTTATGGTGAGAAAAGTGAAGATGGTAAACGCTTTGTAAAAAGCGAAGAACTTAGCAAAGCTTTCACTCAAACTCAAGCCTATAGCGATCTCTTCATGGAATTAAGTACATCGGCAGAAGCAGCGAGTGCGTTCATTAATGGCGTAGTTCCTGTTATGGAAAATCCTCCGCCTAAATCATAAAACTTATAAGGAGACTAGAGATGCTGACTATAACTATTCCAGCTACTGAATTGTGGAATGAGAGAACGTCCCAATTTGTTAAAACTAAAGAACAAATTTTGCAGTTAGAGCACTCTCTAGTCTCCTTATCGAAATGGGAATCTAAGTGGTGTAAGCCATTTATGTCCAACACTGAAAAAACGTCAGAAGAAGTTATTGATTATATTCGTTGTATGACAATAACTCAAAATGTCGATTTTGATATATATTATTGTCTTACTAATGAAAATATGAAAGAAGTAAATTCTTATATTGATGCACCAATGACAGCAACAACGTTTTCTGATCAAAAGAAAACAATTAATAGACAAATTATAACAGCAGAAATTATTTATTATTGGATGATATTATTTAATATACCTTTTGAATGCCAAAAATGGCATCTTAATAGATTACTTACTCTAATTAATGTTTGTAATATTAAGAATCAGCCTAAAGGAAAGATTGGGAGAAAAGAACTTCTTTCACGTAATGCTGCACTTAATGAGGCTCGTAAAGCTCAATTGAATACGACAGGTTAACATGATTACTATTAAACATAGTGGAGATTTTCGTAATACGGAGAGATTTTTAAATAAAGCGCAAAATCTTAGACTGCATTCTATTCTTAGTAGTTATGGAAAGAAAGGAGTTGCAGCTCTTAGTTCTGCGACTCCAAAAGATACCGGAATAACAGCTTCTTCATGGGATTATAATATTGAAATAACTAAAAATGGTTACTCGATAGCCTGGTTTAATAGACATGAAGAAAATGGTATTATGCCCGCGATACTTATTCAATATGGGCATGGAACTGGAACTGGTGGATATGTTCAAGGAATGGATTATATTAATCCTGCTATGAAACCCATATTTGATGAACTTGCGGAGGCTATATGGAAGGAGGTATCTAATTTATGAGTAGTACAGTTGATAATAGAGTTGTTGGTTTAGGATTTGATAATAAGCAATTTGAAGCTGGAACAAAGCAAAGTATAGAATCACTCAACGCTCTAAAAAAGGGTTTGCAATTAGATGAATCAGCTAGAAGTTTAGCAAATTTAGCTAGTGCCGGAAGAGCTTTTAATTTGGGACCTATAGCCGATGGTGTTCAAAGTCTACAAAATAGATTTTCCACTTTTGGTATTATTGGTATGACCATTTTGCAAAATCTTACGAATAAAGCTATGGAATTTGGGCATAAGATGTGGCAAGCAATAACTGGCCCAGCTAAAACAGGTTTTGCAGAATATGAAACTCAAATGAATGCTATTCAGACAATTATGGCAAATACGGCTTCCAAAGGCACTACTATGGATGAAGTTAATGCTGTATTGGATGAATTAAATACATATGCTGACAAAACTATTTATAATTTCTCAGAAATGACGAAAAATATAGGCACCTTTACTGCTGCGGGTATTGATTTGAAAACCTCAGCAGATGCTATTAAAGGTATTGCTAACTTAGCTGCTGTTTCTGGTTCAAATTCACAGCAAGCAGCTGTCGCGATGTATCAGTTATCTCAAGCATTAGCTTCTGGTACTGTTAAATTAATGGACTGGAACTCTGTAGTAAATGCTGGTATGGGTGGTCAAGTATTTCAAGACGCTCTTAAAGAAACTGCTCGTCTTCATGGTATTGCTATTGATAATATGATAAAGCGTGAGGGCAGTTTTAGAAATACCTTGCAAGAGGGTTGGTTAACAAGTGAAATTTTAACCGAGACCTTATCAAAATTTACCGGAGATCTTACAGCTGCCCAATTAGAAACAATGGGATATACTGAAGACCAGATAGCTGGAATTTTGAAACTTGGTCAAACTGCTAATGACGCGGCAACTAAAGTTAAAACATTAACACAATTAAAAGACACTTTAAAGGAAGCACTAGGATCTGGATGGGCACAAACTTGGAAAATTGTTGTTGGTGATTTTCAAGAAGCTAAAACATTCTTTACTTATCTTAGCGATATGTTTGGTGGAATTATTACTAGATCTTCAGATGTTCGTAATGAAATATTACAAACTTGGAAAGATTTAGGTGGAAGAACTTTAGTTATAGCTGCTATTAGGAAAACATTTGAAGCAATAGTCGTTGCGGTTGCACCGATTAAAGATGCTTTTAAAGAGATCTTTCCAACTGAGGTTAACTGGGGTAAGAAACTTTATGACATAAGTTTTAGTTTAATGTTGTTTGCTCACAACCTCAAAATGGGAGGAGAAACTATTGAAAAGGTAAAGACTATTTTTAAGGGTTTCTTTGCTATTTTTGATATTGCAATAATGGCTCTTACTGCTTTCTTTGGTCTATTTGATAAAAGAGCTATTGGCGGTGGAATAGAATCCTTAGGAAAGTCTTTATTTGATAACGTTGTTAGAATTGCCGAATGGATTTTAAATCTTAGAGATGCACTTAAAGCAGGGAACACCTTTGTAAAAGGCATAGAAAATATAAAATCTGCAATTGCGACCTTTCAAGACAAAGTTGCCGAAGTTGTTAGTAAAATTAGAACGGAGTTTGATAAACTTAAAGAAGCATTTGAATCTTTTAAAGTAAAGATTAAAGACGCCTTTACTTTTGGCAGTGTAAACACCAGTGGAATAACTGATTTCTTTGAGAAGATTAAAATTCGTTTTGCTCCTTTGGAAACTTTAGTAAAAGTTGTTGCTGTTGTAATAGGCGGTTTAATAAAGTTATTAGAAAAATCTGCTCCTATTCTTGTTGGATTAGGTAGTTGGATTGGAAAAATATTAGGTGGTCTTGGTACTGCCATTTTTGATGCTGTTTCAACACTCGATTTTAGTAATCTATTTGATGCACTAAATGCTGGATTCCTTGGCGCATTTATATTAGCACTTCAGAAATTTGTAACCAAAGGAACTAGTACTCTTGGTAGTATCGAGAACATGTTTCAAGGTATATCTGGAGTTTTAGACGATGTTAGAGCTAGTCTACAAGCCTATCAGCAAAATCTAAAATCAAAGACTTTATTAAATATAGCTATTGCTGTTGGTGTTTTAGCTGCTTCATTACTTGTAATATCATTAATAGATTCTAAGAAACTTACAACGGCTCTTGCTTCTGTAACTGCCTTATTTGCAGATCTAGTACTTTCAATGCAACTCCTTGGTCAGGGCACTGGTGGAGCAGTAGGTGGTGCCATGGGCTTAGCTATAAGTTTAATGGCTATGTCTACAGCTATTTTACTGATTTCTGGAGCTATAAAAGTATTATCCACAATGGATAAAGAAGAATTAAATAATGGTCTTCTATCCTTAGGAGCTATATCTGCGGGTGTTGTTGCTCTTTCTCGCACAATGTCCGGTGCAAAGGGTTTTGCAGCTAGTGCTATTAGTCTTATGTTATTTGGCGTCGCTCTTAAAATTATAGTCGACGTCGTTAAAGAATTGGGAAATATTGATGTTGACGTTTTGCAAAAAGGATTAGTTAGTATAGGCATATTAATGGCCGAACTTGCTGCTTTTACCCAATTAAGTGGAAAGTTTGGAATTGGTGGTGGATTAGGAATTCTTGCTTTCGCAGCGGCCTTATTAGTATTGAGTATATCCGTAGAAAAATTTGGAGAAATGGATATTGGCGTTCTAAAGCAAGGTTTGATAGCGATGGGAGCTATATTAGCCGAATTAGGATTATTTATTCTCTTGACGGGAGATAGCAAAAAGGTAATGGCAACTGCCATTGCTATGACTATTCTAGGTGGAGCTATACTTATATTTACCAAAGCCATAGAGATTTTAGGAAAAATGACTTGGGAAGAGATAGGAAAAGGTTTAGCTGGGATAGCTGGTGCTTTATTGGCTATAGTTCTCGCCGTGAATCTTATGCCTAAGAATATTCCATTTGTAGCTGTTTCCTTAGTTATAATTGCAGGCGCAATTTATATTTTAGCTAATTCCCTAACACTCATGTCAAAAATGACTTGGGAAGAGATAGCAAAAGGCTTGGCTACTCTGGCTGGCGCATTTCTTATAATTGGTGTTGCTATGTACGCCATGCAAACTAGTATTGGTGGAGCTCTAGCATTAGTTGTTGTAGCAGGAGCCTTAGCAATACTTACCCCAGTATTAAAAACACTGGGGGGTATGGGTCTTACTGAGATAGCGTTAGCATTGGGTGCCCTTGCAGGAGTGTTTATTATTCTTGGTATAGCGGGAGCTCTTTTAACTCCTACTGTCCCCACTCTATTAGGATTAGGTATTGCCATTATGTTACTTGGTGCCGCCATCGCATTAATAGGTGGGGGTATATTACTATTTTCTATGGGGTTGGCAGCTTTAGCTGTATCTGGTGTAGCTGGGGCTACTGCCTTGGTTGCTATAGTAGGTGTGCTACTTGGAATTGTTCCAATGGTAATAACTGCTATAGTAGAAGGACTTAAATTATTTTCAGAGTTAATTATTGGAGCGGCTCCAGTTTTTGGAGAAGCTTTAATAGTACTTATAGAAACGATTTGTAAGGTTATTATTGACTCCGTTCCAGATGTTGTAGAAGCTCTTCAAGTAGTACTAACAGGTCTTATTCAACTTATTAGAGATAATGTGCCACCAGCAATTGATGCATTTTTATTTCTAATAGCCGAACTTCTTAAATCATTAGCTGCGAGTATACCAGATTTTACTCAATCAGCTTTTGATATCTTATTAGGATTCTTAAAAGGTATTCGAGATAATATTGGAGAGGTTGTAATTGTTGTTGGTGAAATAATTACTGAATTTCTTGATGCTTTAGCTCTTGAATTACCTAAAATTATTCAATCCGGTGTAGATTTTATAATTAGTTTTATTGATGGAATAGCTGCGGCTATTGAAACTAGTGGTCCCGATTTAACCGCTGCTGTAGGAAGACTTGCAAGTGCAATAATTAAAGGACTTACAGATGGTCTTTTAGGTGGTGTAAATGCTATTGTTGCAGCTATTGGTAATATAGGTAGTTCAATTATTGGCGCTCTTAAAACATTACTCGGTATTACCTCTCCATCAAAAGTAATGATAGCGATAGGTATTCAAGTAATTAAGGGATTGCTTATTGGTTTAAGAGATCGTGCTAATAGTATCAAAGATGCTACTGAAGATCTTGGTGATAGAGCTGTATCGGGTATGAGTAGAGCGATTAGACGTATTAACGACGCTCTTAATGCTGACATAAATCAGTATCCAACGATTACTCCTATACTAGATTTAACAGATCTTCAAAATGGAAGTAGAGCTATAGATAGGATGTTTATTAATAAAGGAATTAAATTGTCAGAGAGTATGAATAGGTTGGCTTCTGTCTCCGGAAAAATGTCACAACAAAATGGCTCCGGGGAAAGAATGATAAATCCAAATCCAAATACAGTCATAACCTTTAATCAAACTAACAATTCACCTAAGGCTTTATCTTCATTTGATATCTATAAAGATACTAGAAATCAGTTATTAATGTTGAAAGGATTGGTCATAAGCAAATGATAAATTCCGTAACTATTACCAATCATTTAAACGAATCTATTTTAATTGACTTAAGGGACCCGGTACCCTCCGGGTTCCTTATTCAATATATTGATGGTTTAGGTCCTCCAAAAGCCAATATTGAAGTAACAGAAATGTCCTTAATGGATGGATCTTTTTATAATTCGGCTAGAGCTCAAACAAGAAATATAGTTTTTGGTATTACTTTTGTAACTCCTTGGAGAAGTATTGTGCTTGAACCTACACCACCTGCCCCAGATCCTCAAATAGAGGGAGGGGAACTAACTGGAGAAAATACGTCTGGGATTACTATTGAAGATATTAGACAAAAAAGTTATAAATATTTTCCGTTAAAGAAACGTATTAAAATGGTTTTTGATACGGATAATCGCACTTCAGAAGTTTATGGTTATGTAGAATCGAATACTCCAAATATTTTTAGTGCTAATGAGGGAACTATTATATCTATTGTGTGTCCATTTTCATATTTATTAGGGGAAGAAATAAATGAAATAGCGTTTGGATCTAGAATTCCTTTATTCGAATTTCCATTTTCAAATCCTTATGGATCAGCAACTTTGGAATTCTCAGAAATTGATAATCTTTTTACAAGAAATATTTATTATAATGGAGATGTTGATATTGGAGTAATTGCAACAATTCATGCCATTGGAGATGCTGAGAATGTAACTATTTATAAAATTGAACCTTTACCGTCTGAAGATATAAAAATAGATACTGATCGTCTTGTGGCTCTAACTGGTGAAGGAATTCATGCTGGGGATGATATTATTATATCGACGGTTAAAGGTGATAAATATGCTCATTTATTTAGAGATGGTGAAACAATTAACATACTTAACTGTCTTGAAAAATATCCGGACTGGTTCCAATTAACAAAAGGCGATAATATTTTTACATATGAAGCAGAAACTGGTGGGTTAAATCTTCAAGTAAAACTTCATTATCAACTTGCCTATGAAGGGATTTAAATATGGAATTAATGGTTTTGGACGTTAACTTTGAAAACGTAGGAATTATTGACGTATTTGAATCCCTTATATGGACTGATAGATATTTTGAAGCTGGCGATTTTGAATTATTAACAGTACCTACTCAATATAATATCTCAATATTAACTCAAGGATTATATGCCTCCATTAAGGAATCGGAGCATATTATGGTAATTGAGGATCTTCATATAAAAACAGATCCTGTTGATGGAAATAAAGTAGTTGTAAAAGGAAGATCTCTAGAAAGCATTTTAGATAGGAGAATTATTTGGGAACCTATATTCTTTGATGAAGAACCTATTCAATATGCTATTTTTACATTATTAAATATGCATGTTATAAATCCTGCAGACAATTATAGAAAATTTTCAAATATGATATTTGAGCATTCAACCGATCCAATAGTTCTTTCTATTATTATTTCAAGTCAATATTGGGGTAATAGTATATATAATTCGATTGTAGATCTTTGTTATTCTAACAATATTGGTTTTAAAATGACTTTGAACGACGAAGGAAAATATGTATTTAAATTGTATTCTGGAATTGATAGATCTTATAATCAAGTTAATAATCCCTATGTTATTTTCTCTCCTGATTTTGAAAATCTTAAAAATTCAGAATATATAACGTCAAACAGACTTTTAAAAACAGCAGTTCTTGTTGCTGGAGAAAAAGGGGTTGGAAATGCTCAAATAGCTTTAGAAACAGATCCTTCTGCTCACACAATACAAGATATTGTTAGAAGAGAAATGTTTTTAGATGCTCAAAATGTATCTGCTGTAGATCCATATGGTTTTCCCCTTTCATATGAAGAATTAATTGATCAACTAAATCAAAAAGGATTAGAAGAACTTTCGAAAAATATAGTTGTTCAAACGTTTGCTAGTGAAGTAGATCCTACTAGTGAATTTGTTTATGGAACCGATTTTTTTCTTGGAGATGTATTACAAGTAAGTAACGAATATGGTTATGAAGGAAAATCAAGGGTTATAGAAATTGTTCGTTGCGAAGATGGATCTGGAATTAAATTTTATCCAATATTTTCCTATGTTCGTGAAGGGATAATAGTGGATGAAAGTATTACCCTTGCAAAGAAAATAACAGTGCAATGTCCTAAAGATATTAGTGAAAGTATTATATTAGCAAGAAAAAATGAAATGTTTGATGGAGTTTTCGAAGAGATATATTTTGATAAATTTTCATTTATTTATTCTTTAGGTAAATTTGGATAGGAGAATATTATGTCTTTAACATATGGATTTTATGACTCGGTTACTGGTGATAGAACATATACAGCTTTGCAATTTTCAGCGTTATTAGATTCTATCATCAATGATGGCGTTTTTATGTCAATAGGTTCTGCCTTTGCTGTTAGTCCAGGAACGGGAATGCAAGTTAGTGTAGGTATAGGACGAGCATGGTTTGATCATACTTGGACATATAACGATTCCCTTTTTAACTTAACAATAGATACTGCTCATGCAACATTAGATAGAATTGATACTGTTGTTATTGAGACTAATTCTAATAGTGGTGTTCGAGCAAACTCTCTTAAAGTTATTAAGGGAACTGCCGGATCTTCACCAGTTCCTCCAACATTAACTCATACTTCCGAAGTTAATCAATATCCTCTAGCAGACGTATTTGTTGGTAATGGTGTTACTTCGATTCTTGTTGGAGATATTATGTATAGGGTCGGATCCTCTGATTGTCCTTTTGTAACTGGAATTTTAGAAACGCTTGATATCGATGTTATAGTTGCTCAGTGGCAAGATGATTTTGAAGTTTGGTTCCAATTTTTACAAGATGAATTGGACGAAAATCAAGCAGCTAATTTACAAGCTCAAATTCTAGAACATGATCATTCTGATCCTTTACAAACATTAATACCTACTGCTGGATTAGAAGATGGGTTAATAACATTGGTTAAAATGGCATCTGGACAGAAATTTAAGAAAATTGGAGAATTTGTAGGTGACGGAGCAAATGTTCCGGATTGGTCCTCAATACCAACAGATTTTACTCATTTATTTCTTATATATAATGGTCTTTCTACCAGACTTACATCTGCGTTGGATTCTATTTATTATATAGTAAATAATGACACTTCTGCCCATTATTATACTACCTTGTGGTTAAAAACGGCCACCCAGGATGTTTGGAATTGGGGAGTATCAAATCCTCATGCCTATGGTCTGTTCGGTGGAATTTTACCAGCTCAAAATGCTGGATTTTTGACTACTGGATCTGGTTTGGTTGTATTTCCTAATTATAAAGGAACTACATTTTATAAGTCAGCTATTCATTATGCGCACTGGTTTAGTAGTTATTCAACGGGTTTAATATTATCTCATTCTTATTGGAATCAAGTAACAGCGATTAATAGACTTAATGGTAACGTATCCGGAGGATATAAACCTCGTGCTGGTAGTGTTTTCAGTCTTTATGGTTTCGATTAAAAGGAGTGATATATGACTCCAGCTTTTTATATTCCATCTTTTTTTAATCTTCTATTACTTTTCTGTGGATTAAGTTTATTACTTAGCTCAGTATATTTTCTGCTAATTAAAATTTTTCCATGGTTTGTAACTTTTCCTCTTGCGGCTTATGGTTTACATTTTTCAGTATTTTATGGTCTTATAAGCTTTTCTCAATTAACAGGTCATATACTTAATAATGAAACTATGACCTTTTGGAGCGCTATTCTTAGATTTCATGGGGTTATAACAGCTCTTGTGTTGGTATTTATTCTATCTTTGATTTTTGGAAGAAAAAAACATGACTGATTATGCTCTCGATCCCCTTGAAATATTGCTTATTATAATTATTCCATCGATTATTTCTGGAGTTCCAGCATTAATCTCAGCAATAGCAGCATGGAAAACTGAACGTAAAAAGAAAGCAGAAACCTTAACAGAAGAAGGTAGCGCCGCGGAAAAAGTTGCAATGGCGTATGATAGATTAGTTGAAGATCTTCAAATAAGAATTGATAAAATGGAGGCTCGATATCAAAAAGATTCTGAACAATTTCAAGAAAGGTTAAAAGCAGCCGAACAAAGGATAGATAGACAAGGAAAACGGATTCGGCATCTTGAGCAAGGTGTTGATCAATTGATTACTCAAGTAAAATCATTAGGGGCAGAACCAGTTTTTACTATTCCTCCTAATGAACTAGAAAATGATAAAGATTTATAAAAAGGAGATTATCATGTTTAGTAATAAAGTCTATGACGTTTTAAAATTTTTGGCGCAATACGTTCTTCCTGCTCTTGCAAGTTTATATTATGGTCTATCGGCAATTTGGGGTTTACCATATTCTGAACAAGTCGTAGGTACAATCTTAGCAGTTGATGCTTTTCTAGGAGCATTGCTCGGTATTAGTTTGATTCAATATAATAAGAAGCAATCTGATAAATATGTGCAAGCTCAAATGCCAGAAATTATGGAACAAACTGCCTCCTCAAAATCTGTTTTTGCAATGAAAAGTACTACATACGATATCTTTTATTGGATCGTCCAAGTAGTTCTTCCTGCCCTTGGCACACTATATTTTGCACTTTCCTCTATCTGGAGTTTACCATATTCTGAGGAAATTGTGGGTACGATCACTCTAATTGATACTTTCTTAGGTATATTCCTAGGTATTAGCACTTCTCAATATAATAAATTAAATAGTGGTGTTTCTCCGACGTAATTTTCTCCTTCGCATAATAAACATGGGCTATAATGAAGGAAAAAACTTTATTAAGGAGAATAAAATCATGAATAAAAAGAAAATCCCGAGAATAGAAGACGAGATTGATCACATATTAAGATTTATGGCGAATCATGAGCCGGATAAAGAAGAATATTCAGTTGCCACAAGAAACTTGAAGGAGTTATATGAAGCTCGAAGTAAGAAAAAAGCGAGCTTCATAGAAGCCGCAGAGGTACTAGTGGTAGTTGCAAGTATTTTTGAATTACTGGCTGTTTTACGCCACGAGGAAATCAACGTGATAACCTCGAAAGCATTTCAAATGGTTTTGGGATTGAAAAAATTCTTGTAGTAAATAAAGTTTTAAAAGGAGGAGTCTAAAACATGGACTCCTCTTTTTTCTCCTCGTAGAAATTACAATGATTATAATAGAGAGTTTCTAAAGGAGAAAAAAATGATTGACATAAAATATTTTAAAGCCATAAGATTGCATTTAGGTTTAAGTTTGGAAGATATTGCTCGTGAGATGCATTGCACAAAGCAAACTATAAGTAATATTGAAAACGGGAAGTCGAAGCATAAAATGGCAATAGCATTCTATGAAGAAATTTTAGGAAACCATTTAAAAGAAACTCCAATAAATACAAAAGAGTATTTTAATGCTATAGAATATCTTTATAAAAAGAAGTTAAATAGAAATTGAAGCCGAATAGGCTTCTTTTTTTCAAAAGTTTAAATAAAAGGAGATTATGATGAACGATTTTGATGATGTTTATATTTTACCACAATATAGCAATATTGAACGAGGTGACGTAGATTTGTCAGGAAATATATTTAACATTCCATTGAGTGTTCCAGTGCTTTCATCGCCAATGGATACCGTGTCCAAACTTCCAATGCTTAAAGCTCTTATTGAAGAGAAATGTCTCGGTGTTCATCACCGTTACTGTTCTCTAGCAACATTATTGGAAGCCAGTGAATACGGTGCTATTGCCGTATCTCCTAGCATTCCATTAGATTTTTTAGAAAAATACTCTATGGATTATAATATAGCAGTATTGGATGTGGCGCATGGCCACACTCGAAGGAATTTAGATTATTCCTTCGAACTTGTAAAAATGGGATGGAATGTTATTAGTGGGAATATAGTAACCAGAGATGCTGCAGAGGACTATTTGAAACTTGGGATTAAGCATCTAAGAGTAGGTATTGGGTCTGGGAGCGTATGCACAACTAGACTCGTTACTGGTGTTGGACGTCCACAATATAAGGCAATTCGTGAAATTCATTCTGAGTTTAAAAATGACGCGTTAATTATTTCCGATGGGGGTCATAGAAATACTGGGGATATAGCAAAAGCCTTTGCTTTGGGTGCTTCCTATGTTATGCTAGGAAGAATGCTAGCAAGCACTAGGGAGGCTGAAAATGACGGTATTTATAGTGGTATGGCAAGTTCTGCAGCCTTACGGCGAAATCGAAAAACGGAATTCTTTGTCGAGGGGAAATCTGAAATAATTTATGTAAATCAAACTGTTCATGAGGTAATAACTGAAATTAAAGCGGCGCTGGAAACAACCTGTTATTATTCTGGTGTAAAGACATTAAAGGGTTTGGCAGGAAATTTCGAACTTTGTAGCGATCCTTTGAAAAATATACCTTGGAGTTAATTTGGCAAAAATACCCCGAGGGTCAATTTCGTAAAACCTCGCGGAAAAAACACGTGTTATAGTAGAGAATACTGTTGTGTATTCTCTATTTTTTTTCTAAATTTTTAATACTCTTGAAAGGAGAAAATAATATGGACGAGAAAGTTATACGATCTCTTATAATCGATCCAAAATATAATTATAGTTTGGAAACGATCGGATGGGGATCTGAGGAAGCAATTGCTGAATTTAAAGAATGGATTCACTTTTGGAGAATTAAGAAAGCTTATTCAGAAGGAAATTATGAAATTAGGACAGGAACTCCTCCAGATGACTATAATTTTTACTACTCGGAGATGTGCTGGGGGTGGTTAAAATCGGGGCGTCGAGATCGACCTGTCGTGGTAACGTTCGCCGATGGCGAACGTGGATCAGAGGTATTTGACTCATCTAATCATGGCTTGATCATTTGGTACCAAGGATCAAAGAAGGCGCTGGACGTACTATGGATGCATAAAGCCTCTCAGGCACTCTTGAGTAAACGTATAAGCCCAGGCGAATTCATAAGCATAATAAAAATGATTATTGAGGATGAAGAAGATAAGAAATAAAGGAGGAAAAATGCCAATTTTTGAGGACTATACCGCATTTGTAGATGGGATAGTTATTGATGTGTTACATTATTTCGAAACTATAGAGAAAATCACCAGGTTGATCGAGAAAAAACTTGGTGGGCATTTATTTACGAGATTGGATAATAAGATTGTATATTTAGGCTGGGTCAAGGGAAATACGGAATATAATCAGGCTTTTTCTCTTGAAGAGTTCAACAGGATTATTGATCCATGGGCTCTAGCATACAAATTTATCCGATCTTGTGAGGATTCTCTCCGCGAGGTCCACCCCGGCGATTCAGGGTGTGGCGAATCCAAAAGGATAGAAACGTCCTGAGGTGACCTGGGCAGTCAACAAGGCTGCCCTTTCTTTTTCTTGAAAGGAGGAAAAAATGGTGGCTAAAGATGGAGAAGATTGGAAAATTGATAAATTTTTCGCCAAGGCGTTATTAGGAGAAAAGGAAGTTATGGATGAACATCAGAATATCCTTTTAGAAATGAATGATGAAATCATTTTAAGAAAGATTGAAAATATTTCATTAAATCTTGAACGCTTAATGAATAAAATTGATAATTGGAATCATCGATTTCAAAACAGAAATAAAGATGTATATAATAGTTCATTTGTTGAACTATTAGAATATTACGAAGAGGATATGAAAAAATTAGAATTAGAATTGAATAAACTAATTTTGGAGTTTAAAAAGGAGAAAAAATGACGTTAGGAACCATTTTAAAAGCAGTTGTAAGGGGAATAGAAAGGGAGTCTCCTACAATCCTAACAGTCCTTGGGGTTAGCGGAGTTGTAACAACTGCTATTTTAGCGGTTAGAGCGACTCCTAGAGCTCTCTTTCTTATAGAGCAAGCAAAGAAAGAAAATGATCCAAAAAAGGAGTTTACCAAATTAGACACCGTCAAAGCGTCCTGGAAATGCTATATTCCCAGTGCCCTTATGGGTGTGGGAACAGTAGTTTGCATAATTTCTGCCCATTCGATTAATCTGCGTCGAAATGCGGCGATTGCTGGACTCTACACAGTAAGCGAGGCAGCGCTAAAGGAGTACCAAGAGAAGGTAGTTGAGATAATTGGCGAAAACAAAGAAAGGAAGATAAGAGAAGAAATTGTACAAGATCGTCTTGACAGAAATCCTCCCAAAGAGATTGTTTTGACTGGGAAAGGGAGTACTTTATTTTACGATTCTTGGTCAGGACGATATTTTGAGAGTGATATGGAAAAGGTTAAGAAAGCGCAAAACGATCTTAACCATGCTTTATTGGGCGGCGATATGTATTTGTCGCTAAACTCGTTCTATGATGAATTGGGCTTAGAGCGAATCGATGGGGGAGAAGAAATTGGATGGACGTTCGATTATGGGATGCTGGAGGTGAAATATACCTCCAAGATAACCAATAACGGCGTCCCCTGTATCGTAATAGAGTATTCTATAAAACCGAAACATTTTTAGGAGGAGAAAATGGGCGATCTTATTTTCAGGAGAGACATAACCGACAGAAGCTTTTTTGAAAAGGTCGAATGCTGTCTCGTTTTTATTGCAGCTGTCATATTCTCTATAGGAGTTCTGGCAGCTTTAGTAGCTTTAGGAATTTGGGCTTGGAAATTCATTTCCTAAGCTCGCAGTTTTTACATGGGTTATAATGAGAAGTAAAATTCAAAAAAGGAGAAAAAACAATGAACGAAGAAGTAGTAGGTTTGCTTAACCTGAGTCCCAAAACCCTCAAAGTGTTGAAGGTCAGTTTCGTGGTTGTTGGTATCGCCGCTGGCGCAATTGTAGCCGGTGTGATACTGTACAAAACCGGAATGCTTGGCAGCACGGACGAGTTGGTTGAGGAGCTGGTTGAAACAGCCACCTCATCGTCATAAATATCCGAATTACTTCAATCGAAAGATTCGCACGAAAAAAATCGTCGGATCTTTCTTTATCTTTTTATTTTATCCTAAAGGAGAAAATATGGAATTAGATGATGCCTTAGATCTTGGAGCCAAAGCATTGATAAAAATTCGACCTGGTACTTATGATGCACGTACTAGGGAGGATTATCGAAAGCGTTACGATGATATTAATAATGCCATCGCAATGCTTAGAGATCTTAAAAAAGGTACTAATAACCTAGAAATTGAAAAGTTAGTAGATAGTTTGGATCTTGCAGTAAAAGCATTGATGAAGGTCCGACCAGGCACTTATGATGCTGGTACTCGGGACGATTATAGAAAACGTTACGATGACATTAATGATGCCATTGCGACGATTAAAAGCTTCAAGAAAGGGCTATTAGATGGAAAAACTTAAAGAAACCATAAAAAAGGTTGTTAACGCGCCGGCTCCTGTTGGAAAGACAGTGTTGGTTGCGGGTACTATCTTATGCGTGTCATTTCTCCTGACACATAAGATGAAAGTCATCCTTGTATTTGGATGATTCGTAGTTTTTACATGGGTTATAATGAAGTAAAAACTGAAAAGGAGAAAAAGCAAATGGAGAAAGAAACGAAAGTTAAAATCGTTAAGATTGCCGTAACTTTGACCGCCAGTGTATGCGCGGCAACAGTTGCCACAGCAGCTATAAAGGGAATGCTTCCGACGGGTGAGGTGACTCGGTTGAACAAAGTCATCTACGCTGTTGGAACGTTCGTCCTTGCGAGCGCGCTGGCGCAATATGGTGCCGAATACATGGGGGATCTAGTTGATGGTTTCTTGACGGGAGATTTTTCAAAATCTCCACAAGCAGCCGTAAAAGTAATTTACGAGGACTGAAAAGTCCGAAGTCAAGCATCGAAAGGTGCTTGATTTTTTTTTTGACGGGGCCTCTTGAAAGGAGAAAAACGAGTGTATGAATTTTGATCAAGTTATTGCTGCGGAATCGCTGTTGTTGAAAAAGCCAATATCTATAGTAAATGAATATGTTGGCTTTGTAATGAATACAAAGCCTCAGTCGAGAGTGAGAATTATCAGGGACTATCCGTTTGGGTGGCATGCAGAAGTGGCCGCCCTCGACCGTGTTTGGGTTGTGGCGTGTGTAAATAGTTCCATTACGTTGTTAAATGTCAGCGATTCTGCTGGAATGAAGAAAAATGGATCGTTTGTTAGGGTAGGAGTGAAAGACGCGATTGAGGATGAAGTATATTTCCTAGGAATCGATTTCACTAGGGATCATGTGTTTTCCCCCTTGACATGCGATTCATTTTTCCTAAAAAACGAACCACCATGCTTTAAGTGGTGTAAAAAAAAGTTCGTGGAGGATTAATCGATGATTTTTAAGATACTTGAAGGATTGGGTTGTATAAAATTACTGGCCTGGATTATGTTAGTGCTTATGTGTGTAATTTCATGGTCAGTATTATTGTTAATGGGAAGGGAACAAATATGGCAGAAATAGAACTTCCAGAACTTCCAGGAAATAGTAAATCAGGAGAAAAAAAAATTAAACAGGTTACAACGGCAAGGAAGATAGTTAGAAAAAAAAGCTTTTTAGATACTCTATTTGGGGGAACATTAAAGAGCGTTGGAAGTTATATTCTACTAGAAGTTTTGATTCCCGCAGCCAAAAATACCTTAAGTGAGATGATCAATAATGCCTCGGATATGCTTCTCTTCGGAGAGCCTAAAGGTCGTCGAAGAGATCGTGATCGTGACTCTCGTGGAAGAGGGACGTATGTGAGTTATACGTCCTACTATGACAGAGATAGAGAATATAATGATTCCATGCGGAGAGATAGACGTCTTTATGGGAGAGAGCGATTTAACTCAGATGAGATTGTGCTTCCGACTAAACAGGATGCAGATGATGTAATCCTGAGTATGTATGATATTTTTGATCAATATCAAGCAGTATCTGTTGCAGAGTTCTTAGAGCTTGTTGGCCTTCCCAACGAGCACACAGATCTTAATTATGGCTGGACAAATTTAAGGGATGTTGCGGTTAGTAGAGTTCCTGATGGCTGGGTGGTCGATTTACCTATTCCAAGACCTCTTCCTAGATAGTTTAAAAAAGCCAACAGGATGCACCTTATAAATGCTGGTCATAATAGGACGAGTTAGCCAGATAGAAATTAAATAAATGCTGGGAATACCAGGACTGTTGGCTTTTCTAATTTAAAAAGGAGAAAAATGGATCAACATTATGTTTTTAAACTGAGAATCTATGACTTTGTGTCCGATGAAACATCTTTAATTTATGTTGCAGCAATAAATGCTGCAGAAGCTGTTGAAATTGGAAACGAGATAAAACCAAATTGTTGGATCGAACAACTCAAAGACATTGATATGAGGATTCATGTAAAGGGGGAATCATGTCAACAATAATTTGGGCAATGTTTATGATTGTAATGATAATCGCTGTACTGGCTTGGGACAATTGCGGAAAGAGTAGAAAAAAATGAATATTCTGCATATGTTCTTGGTCAAAATTTGTCATCGACCTAGTGGAATAAATTACAAACTATATATTCCAGCCAAAGGTCCAAAAGAAGCAGTAAAAGAAGTAAGAAAAATAGATCCAAATGGATTTATTAAATCTGTTAAAGATATTGATAAAAGGAGAAATTAGATGTTTAATATTAGTGTTTTTAAAACATTGGTAACGAATAATTTAGGTCGTGCCGGTTTAGTTTTAAGCAAGCATAGTCCGGAAATTTTTCTGGGAACCGGGATCGTTAGCGTGGTAGCAGGAACGATTCTTGCCTGTAGAGCAACTCTTGAGATTGAAAATATTCTTGAGCCCGCTCGCCAGACGATGCATAAAATTGACACAGTTCTAGAAGCCGATATTCCAGAATATCCAGAAGAAGTCGCGCAAAGGGATAAAGCATTAGTATATGTGAAAACTGCTGTGGAGATTACGAAAGTTTATCTTCCATCAGTTGGACTCATCGTGCTCGGTTTTGGACTGATTGTCGGATCTCATAACATTCTTACAAAGCGTAATGCGGCGATTGCCGCGGCTTACAAACTTATCGAGACAAGTTTTAACAAATATCGCGAGCGCGTCCGCGATGAATATGGTGAAGATACAGATAAAAGGCTCATGCTTTATGAAGCTGACAAAAATGAAGAAGTTGTAAAAGGCAAAAAGGGTAAAAAAGCTCCGGGGGTAATTAATAGCGCATATCCTTATTCCTTTGTTTGGTGCGAGGAAAATTCAACCCAATTTCAACGAAGTTATTCTGCGAATCTTTTCTTCTTAAGATCGAACGAAAGATTTGCGAATGATATGTTGAATTCGAGAGGTCACGTTTTCCTCAACGAGATTTTTGATGATCTAGGTTTGAAAAGAACTCCAGAGGGTGCAATTGTGGGCTGGGTGAAAGGCTATAACCAGCATAATCCCAGCAATGATAAGTACATTGACTTCGGATTAAACGATCCGGTCAATGAGGAAAAAGGGGATACTCGAGAAGCGATGATTCAACCATTTTACCTCAACTTTAATGTTGATGGGCCTATTTATGACTGTATTTGACTAGAAGCCCTTGTGTGGAACGAACCATTGCTTTTTGAGATGGAAAAAGATCCAGATAACTGGATCTATGATAATGGACGTTATAAAGGAAAATTAGAAAATGGAGTATGGAGATATGAATACTAAAAATTTTGGAATTGTTTTTTTAGGGGGTTTAGTAGGAGGAGTACTTGGATATGTTCTTGGCGAACTTGTTGTTGAAAAAATCCTAGCAAAGGGTGCTGAAAATGTTGAGTTTATTGAAACCTCCATCGAGGAAGGTCTTTCCGATATGCTAAAAGAAATAGGTACTGATGAGGCGGATCGAAGGCATTTGGATTATACTAAGTTTGCCAAGGCGGATTTGGAGATGCTTGTAAAACCATATACTGCGAGTAATGATGAAACAGAAGAAAAGATCAAGATTATCTCTCTTGACGAGTTTACTAAAAGTGGACTCCCAAAAGAGATTATTCTCTATTTCGAGACGGACACTACCTTCTCGACAGAGCAGGAAGCAATAATAGAAAATCCTGCCGATCTCTTCGGACCAAATATCCATCTGCATTTTGGTGAGTTAAGCGAGGATGACGATATTGTCTATGTGCGGAACGAGAATAACGGAGTCGAGTATGAGATTACTCGACTTCGACAGAGTTATTCCGTTGTCGTCATGGGGTTGCCTGAGCAACCTGTAAAACCAAAGCGTAGGAGAAAAAAGACGAATGATAAAGACGAAGATGAGTCAGAGGAGTGAAAATAATATAAGTTATTTTGATTGGCTTTTTGATTTGATTAAAAATAAAAATAGTCAAGATTTAAAAGAGTTTATATCCGACTTACACCATCTTGGATTCTATTGCATAGTTCCAAACGATGATAATAGAATCCAAGATGCTTTTGAATTAAGGAAAAGATATCTTATTGATTTTCCAAATGGTAAAGTACCAGAAAGAAAATCATCTTTGTCTTGCAGTATGCTAGAGTTATTAATAGCCCTAGCAGAGCGAATGGACTTCATTTTAAACGACGGAAACAATACTAATAGAATTCATTGGTGGTTTTGGCTTTTTATCGATAATTTGAAATTGCAGAAATATACTTCGTACGATGCAGACAAAGAAAGAAAAAAAGAAATAAATCAGGGTATAATAAGAAAGCTAGTCGAAAGAGAATATAGTGGTGATGGGAATGGTGGTATATTCCCATTGAATTATCCATATCGAAACCAACAAAGGTTGGAGTTGTGGTATCAGATGATGGATTATATTAATGAAAATTATGACTTTTAATCTCGGCGGAACGCAGCAGGGTGTCCCTTTATCGGCGGCGTCAATATCGGGAGGTAAAGAAGGTGAGAATTCCCGAGCCCTGCTATCATATTTAGGAAATTTTATTATGAATATAACACGAGAAGATGCTAAAAAATCAGTTGGACCTGGATGGGGATCACTTATAGACAAAATTTATGATTTTCTTCCAGAGAGTTCTTTTGTATTGCAAGTAAAAGAAAAATATGGTACTCTACGATTTTATGTAGATACCGATGAAAAAATATTAGATAAAATAGAAGAAATAGAAAAAGAAAGCGAAAAAATTTGCGAAATATGTGGAAAGGAGGGTTTACTAAGAACTGACTTAGGTTGGTGGTTGACCCTCTGCGATGAAGATTACAAAGAAAGGAAAAAAAATGGATGAAATAATATTAACAATAAAAGGTGATACTATTCCTCAAAGAATAATTTTAAAAATAGTTAGAGACATTGAGGATATTTGCAAAGATGCTATTCCGCCTGGAACAGATTATGGAATCTCATTGCATCATCAATCAGAAACTATTTTAGATTCGGTAATGGCTAAAAATATTTCTGAGAAAAAGGAAGAAGAATCGGTAGAAAATCCACTTCCATAAATAGAATAAAAGCTCTTGAAAGGAGAAAAAGATGGTACGGATAAATTATCATTATCCAATGAATTCGGATACTGGAACGTATGTCATAATGATATACGATGAAGTATCTGAAAATAATATACGCTTTGTGAAATTTAAGCTACCAGATGATCAACTCAATAATGTATTTAATGCAAGAAGTTATTATGCAAAGATGACTGAGACTTCTGAACAGTATATTATTGATTGTGTAAGCTGGGAATGGTTTAAAAATCATAATGATATTTCAAATCTTCCAATAGATGAGCATAAATTTTACACCGGAAGACCAATTTCACATGTATCTGAAGTATTTCGAATCTTAGATGCATGGAACGAAGAGAAAGGACTGGGTTTAGAAACACACAAGGAGATTTTAGAAGATATCCTAAATACTCTAAAGGTTAAAGAAGAGATTTTAAACCAAATTGAGAAAGAAGCTCTCCATGTTGGGACCTATAAGGATATTATGATTTTTGTTCTGGAGGGAACAAAGAGATGAACAAATCTATAAGTCCAACTCGAACATATGTTGCGATGTGCTCAAAACCCAGATTTGAGGGCTATTACTTTAGGAAATTTAAATTGCCAGAGTCAGTAGATGATGAATTAATTAAAAACAACTCCGAAGAGGCATCTCATTATTTCCTAAACTCCCTAGATCAATTTTCCTGTGTTGATGGCTGTTTATCATTTGAAGACTACTCGAATATCAAATCCGCAGAGGAAGAAAAATTGGTTTTTCCAAAGGGAGAAAAATGGCCATTGGATTGATCGTGATGTGGTTTTGTGTTATGTGTGGTCTCTATACTAAACATATTTTAACTAAAGAAAAGTACAGGGATGCATATAAGTGTACCCGTTGTGGGTACATTCGGAAATACAAAGTAAGATAGGAGAAAATAATGGATATTTTGGAACTCTTAAAAACTTTGGCATGTATTACTATTATTATAATTTGGAGCTTAATAATAGTAAGATTAATTTCGACTTGGGCTAGATTA
>Ga0316626_10000037_pt1 | contig 46268 bp, 69 predicted proteins | sample OWC_Aug_T1_C1_D5_FD_207656 | JGI IMG/M metagenome (GOLD analysis project Ga0316626, IMG submission 207656) | Wetland soil microbial communities from Old Woman Creek delta, Ohio, United States - OWC_Aug_T1_C1_D5_A | ecosystem: Environmental > Terrestrial > Soil > Wetlands | place: USA: Ohio...
TCTGAACAGCCAATATGTTTGGCTTGAATATCTCCCGTATGCTCAAGCGCTCATGGATGCGATGGCGATGCTCGATCCCGAGGTGATGAACGCCATTCGCGAGGCAATGATGAACGCCGACCTATCTGATCAATTGTTGCCCTTGGATATGATGATCAAGGAACTCGGTGCCACGGGCGCGGCCGATAAATTGATGCTTGGAGCCTTTCCCACGCTTGTGGTCAGCCGCCCGAACGCTTGCGGCATGCGAAAAAACATCAGCGTTTGATTCTTCACCCATAAGTTTTTTAGAGGCACTGCATGAAATTCAAGGCGACGAAGGCCAAGGTGGCCTTCAAACTTCCCGGACAGCCGGGCGACCGAAAAGAAATTACCCTTAAAGAGGGTGAAACCGTCGAAATTCAGGAACGGTATGCCCGCGCCTTTGCCACCGGCGGCAAGGGGAATCGAGGCCTTGCTGGGCAGCTCGGGCTTGTTCCTGCGACCGCTGAGGATGAGCGTTTGCTGAATGCTGCAACGACCATTCAAGGCAAAACACAAAACGCCGTGAACCATGACGAGCTGGCCAAACGAACCGCGCGCATGGAAGCGGAGCTTGTCGAGCTTCGCGAAAACGCTGCCAAGGGCGGCGGACAGGCCGCGCAGCGGGAAATCGAAAGGCTTCAAGCGTTGCTCAAATCGAGCGAGCAAGAGCGCGCCCAGCTTTCCGAAAAGCTCATGAGCTTTGAAAGCCGGTTGACCATGCTTGAAGCGGACCAAAAGCCCAAGCCCGCCAAGCCCGCCAAGCCCCATAAGGCCGACTCTCCCGAGAGCTCCGAGGGCTGAGTGCCGCCCCCGCTGACAGAGGCGGAAGAGCTTGAAGTAGCTCTTTTGCTTGGGTATCCAGCGGACTACCGCAATGAAAACCCGCTTTTTTACGGTGCTTTTCAGCGGATCAACGCCTCAGTAGCAATCTATAACAAGACCGTTTCAATCCTCGCTCAAGTGGCCGCGCTTGATTCGTCCATTGCATCCACCGCCACAACGGCAGGCATCAAGCTTTTGGACAAGGGGGATATTGAGTTTTTCGGCAAAGGAAACGCTCAGTTTGAAGCCCTTAACCAGCAGAAGCGCGTGCTGGCAGGATTGATGTCGAACTTATGCGGCGTGGCCATTTTGAACGACATCACAAGCGGCAAAGGTTACGAAAACTCTCTTTTCTGGGGGCCTGCTCAATGCGGAAAGCCCTCAACCCAATGGTGATTCAATGGCTGTTCAATGCGTAATCGGCGGCGATGTTTTGATCAAACTGCTTCTTCGCGAACACAACAACGCAGTGCAGGCGATTGCGGAGTTGGAATCACGCGTCCATGCCGATCGGTCAAGCGAGAGCGCGGGCGCGCGTGATTTGCCTTCAAGCACCGCACTTGAGGTCACAGCCCCCAACGCCACAAACCTGGCTACGGCGATCACGCTGGCCTTGGACCTGAAGCGCGTGGCGTTTGCCCATTTCCGCGATGACCTTGCCCACAAAGAAGCGGGCGAGTTTGATTTGGGTGTTGTAGATCCCACGAATGAGGCCTCTTTGGTCGCATGGTGTACGGCTTACAAAGTTGAGCACAACGGGCATTTGGAGGACACTGACAAGCACTTGATTGCCGATGTCACAAATGCAATCGCTGCCTCGACGCCTACGGATTTGGCCGAGTGCATCACGTTGCTAAACGAAGCCAAGACCGACCTGAACGCCCACATCCTCGACGCGCCCACCGGCCCCCAAAAGATTCGAGACTTGACCGAATGAAAACGAGTTTGCTTGCTTTATTTGTTTGCCTTTGCGCATGCGGAACCACGATCGATCCGTTGCCCATTCAGGACGCAGGGATGGATGGCGCGGGCGGGAGTGCAGGCGCGGGCGGCTTCGGTGGAAGCGGCGGGGCCGATCCATATCCCATTGGCGAGTGCATGACCTTCGACGCCTACCCAGGCGAAGGCGCGGCGTGTGCCGTTGACGCCGATTGCATGCCCACCACAAACCCGTGCGCGCCCTCCGCATGCATGTCCGGCCATTGTGTCCTGCTCGATCCTGGGGAGGGCCAGCCAGGCATGTGCAAAGAGGGCTGGTTTTGTAGGTATCTTGACAAGGCCGGCCCGCCGTATGGCTGTTGTCGCAATCCGCCACAATGCATTTATGACGCCTCAAACAATTGCCAGGTGAGCGGCCAATGCCCTTATTCCCCTGGGCTTTGGTGCAATCCTGACGGCTTTTGCTGCCAATGACCATTCGTGATGCAGTCCTTCCCATCCTCGATGCCGGCCGCGAATCCCTAGATATTGATTTTGGCCTTCGCCGCTACAGCCTGGCTTTATTCACGCGCGAATGGCCAGTAGGCACGATCCCCGGTGCCCACGGTGTAACCCCCGCAGAAACCACCATGCCGCTCGTTGTAGGAGCATCGGGGCGCCCCAAGGTCATGCAGTTGAGCGCGCGCGAGATTGCCGCTTCTGGAGGCCTTTACGAGGACCGCGATCTTCGTGTCGGCCCGTTCACCCCGCCCTTTGATGGAGGCGGCGCCGAGCCTGATTGGTTCCGCCCTTCAGTTTCAGGCGACCGCAAAGAATACTATGTGCAGGTTTCCAACGCAGACACGGGCGAAGAAAACGAGCTCTACAAGATCCTTTCGGTTGATCAATCAAGGCCTCTCCGTTGGATGATGGTCATCCGCAAGACCGGGGCGATCTGATGCCTGATTTTAAGCCTTTCGCCCGCTGGTTTGAGCCGCGCATGCAGGCCGCAACGCTGGCCGTTGCAAAGCGTGGGCAGCTCATCATCGGAAACACGGCGCCGATAAAAACGGGCTACATGCGCAGCCCTGCGCCTGAAGGCTCGACGGAGATTGATCGGACGGAGCTTGCAAGCGGGCGGACAAAGGTCATGGTGACGGCGATTTATGCGCCTTTTGTGGACGATGGAGCGGGCGGCCGAAAGCGTGGCGCGGGCTTTTCCAAACGGGCGCGTGACATGCTGGACGACCAAGCATCAAAGGTTTTCCGCGATCGGCTTCTCGCCCCATTCAGCGCGGGCGGAGATGGCGGCGAAAGCGCAGCATCAGCCGGCGGATTGAGGGGCTACCGATGAACGAAGAGAGCGGCTTTTTTGGCGCTGGAAACGTCCAGTTTCCGTTGACCACATCGAATGCAAAATCGCTTTTGGAGGATGCTGACCCGGCTGTGTTCTGGATCGGTAAATACCTTAAAGCGATGTTGGAGCATCACGCGGGAGCGCGCATGGCCGCGGCGTTTGCGGCGGCTGGGCTGACGAAGCGCGATGGCTCACCCGCTGGAATTGTGGGCACGCTTTACGGCCACGACCCGATCCCAAACGGAACGGTTTTCCAAGGTGACTTCCCGTTGCTTGGCGTGTTTCGCACCACCTCAGAACAAGGCAAAACCGGCACGGTTTCCGAGCACGTTTCGACCGCGCACAACGCCGTTTTGGTAAGCTTTATTCATGTTCTTTATGTGCTGCCCCCGCTCACTGCTGCCCAGGCAAATCAGCTATTGCCAGTGCTCCGAATCGTTGAAACCATTACGCTTGAAAAGCTCTGGCTCGGCTTTGATCCAAATTGGGAGGACGGCGAGCTTGTACGCGTGAAAGCCGGATGCGCATCAATCCGATTTGTGGGCTCGGAATACGGCACAACGATGCCCGGGCCATCGCAGGGAGAGCAGCGCAGAGAAGAGGGCGCGCGAGGGCGTTATCCCGTGATAATGATGCGCTTGGAGATCGCGGAAGAGCGCACGTATTCGACGGCCACCGAGGCCAATCAGCCATTGGAAGGCGTCGACATTGAAGTGCAGGCAGACCACGAAAACGGAGCTGTAACGATTGCAGAAATCAAGGTGGATTATGGCGATTAAAAAGGTTTTGAAGGTTCGCCCCGTGGAGGGGCGGCTCGTCACGAACTACGAGCATCAGGCGAACGGAACGCTTGCGTTTGTTGGTCACAAGGCTAAGCGCGATGGAGCTGTGACGCGCTGGAAACTGATTGAAAACGTCGTTGAACTGCCAGATCGAGCAGAATATAGGCATGCGGTCAAGCGCGGCGACTTGAAGGCTGCAACGCTCGAAACTGCAAAGATCTGCGGCACCACCATGGAGGCTCCCAATGCCTGATTCAATTTCGCTTACCGGTTTTGGAATCAACGACCCTTTGCCCGCCGTTCGCCTCGAAATCAATTTTGGCGTGGGCGATGCTTCGCTTTCGCAGGGGCCGCAAAGTGTCGTGCTTGTTGGATCGAAATCGGCGGCAGGAATCGCCACTCTGGACACCGAAATCTACGGCCCGCTCTCGTCGCCAGCGCTGCTTTCGGCGGAAGATGCCAAGACGCTTTTCGGCCCTGGTTCCGAGCTGGCCCGCATGTACGAGCGCTTCATCAAGGCAAACCCTTCAACGCCTGTTTACGCCGTAGCAATTACGCCCGGTGAATCTGCGGTTGCGGCTGATGGCGATGTGGTTTTGACGGGGCCTGCGACGGCAAACGGAAGCATCAAATATTCGTTGTCACGCACTGAATTCGTTGAGATCGGTTTCATCACCGGCGAAAGCATCACGACGATTGGCGATCGTTTGGAGGAAGCAATAAACGCCGAAATTGATTGGCCGATTACGGCCTCCAATGCGGCTGGCACGATCACGATGACTGCGAAATGCCTTGGCCCGCGCGGCAATCAGATCCGCCACATAGTCGCTGTATTGCCGATCACGGGCACGGGTATCACGGCCACGCCCACGGCCTCGACAGCGCTTTCGGGTGGAACGGTCAATGATGACATCGATGCGGCTTTGCAGACGATTGCAAACACCAAATTCAGCTACATAGTTTTGGCGCACGCCGACTCTTCGAACATCACGGCGGCGGCAACCTATGTGGCGACTGAAGCGCTCCCCATGGGCGGCAAAAGGCAGCGCTTGATCGTGGCCTCGGTGGATACTTTGGCGGGCGCAATTGCAATCACCACGGCGCTCAATTTCAGCCGCGCAGAATTGATCTGGCTGGAGGAGGCGGATGAGCAGACAGGCCAGCTTGCCGCGCAGGCTGCTGCGATTTACACATCCGGCGAGAGTGCCGCTGTTTTCCAGGTCAATTGGGATGGGTTTCCCGCCAGTGATTCGCAGCGCGCGCAATGGTTCGTCCAGGCACCTTTGAGCGGCGAGAAGGCGACGGTTGCGGAGCTGCAAGCGGCGCTGAACGCGGGGGTGACGCCGATCTCTGTGGACCAGCAGAACAACACCAAATTGGAGCGCAGGATCACTACCAAATACCAAACGAACGCGGCCCCCGACTACCGCGTGCGGGATGCCCACAACGTCAGCGTTTGCGACTACTACGGCGATAAAATCTACGAGGTCATGACCCTCAAATATTCGCAGCGGACGCTCATCGATAACCTCCCCGATGGGAAGACCCCTGCGAGCAATCCAAAACTTGTGCAGATCAAAGAGCTCAAAGCCGAAACCAACAAACTGACGCGTCAGTTTGGCGTGGAACAGGGAGGGCTCGGGCTCACAAAAAACGCTGGCGAGACGATTTCGAAGACCGTTGTGGAGCGTTCAACCAACACAAACCGCGTGAATATTCAGGTTCCGCTTCAACCGGTGGATCTTCTCCATCAGGTTGCAATCGAGATCAATCAAGTCGCTTGACATCTTCCGATGGGCGGATAAAGTCGCCCCGTTGCTCATTCCTTCCCCACAGCCCTGCCGGACAGCTCCTACCGGCAGGGCTTCTTTCTATCAAGAGGTTTCCAATGGCTGGTTTTGAAGTCGTGCTAAAAGAGCTCAAGAAGTTTGATGGGCAACGGTTTTGCCGCGCCGGATGGAACGGAAAACGCATGTGGATCGCGAGCATGTCGGGCCTCAAATTGCCTGCTGCATCCAGCGCGATGCCGGGCCCGAAAGTCAATGAGCGCACGGCGCTGTTGATCGGCAAGGATGCGCCGCTGGATTCGCAGCCGTACATTGTGATGTGGACGGCCGAGCAAAAATGGCAGCCAGGGTTCTTACTGAGCCAAGCTGATGTTTTTGCTGAGGACTGGCAGCCTTTCGCTGGATAAACAGCATCGCGAAAACTAATCCGCCCAGCGGCGCCCATGGCCCTGCTGGGCTTCTTTCTTTTGTGCCGCATCACCAATCCGAAAAAGCGTTGTGAAGCTGCGCGCGCCTCATATTCTTGGCGGCGAAGGAGCTGTTTTTATGAGCAACGCAAAGGATGTTTTCGAAATGGTTTTTCAGGCCGAATGCGAACACCGCCAAAAAGGCGAGAGCATACCGGAACCCGCGCATGAGCAGACGCGAAGAGACGCGGCGGTGCTGGGGATCGAGCTTCCACCGCTGCCTGATTGGGCTCAAAAACACATCGATCCGGCGGACCAAAGCGGGCTTGCAACAATGCCGATCGAGGCACTGCGGAAACTGCCCATTGAACGGCGCGAGTTGATTTGTGAATTCCCATGCGGCGCGCTCGTGTGGTCGCTCGAAGACTCTGAATATGCCTACATTATGCAAATGGACGTGTGCCAAGTATTTTCGTCGATGGGGATGAAGAGCGGCGAAAAGCTAAACGCTGGCGTGATGGTTTTAACGCTGTATTTCCCGCATCAAGATCGGCCGGCTACGGTCGCGGCAACGATTGCCGAGCGTGTTAAAATCATCGGCTATCACGCAGGGCTGACCCCGGAAAATTTGCGCCTTGCGCTGCTCACGGAAGCCGAGGCTTGACTTTCTACGCTGGCTTGAAACAATAGCGGCCTCCTAACTGCCCGGGCAGAACCCCCGCGCAGAAAACCCCGATGGCCGATCGTGGACTCCCCATGATCGGCCATCTTCTTTTTGTGGTGCAAGAATGGCAACTTACGAGAGCACAGGGCAGCTAGTAATCGACGGCGTGCCGGCCTACGATTTGACAGGGCTCACAAAGACCACGGACGCCCAAAAAAACCGCGTTTTCACAAGCGAAGGCTTTGCAGGCATATCGCGGGGCGCGGGCTTCACCGAAATTCAGGTGATGCGCGCCATTCCAATCGCTGGTTCAAATATCGACGTTGAGCAATACGTCGATTCAAGCAACAGTGTGCCGGTGCAGGTTTTCACGGGCGGGAAAGTTTACGCCTTTGATGCTCATTTTGAGCGCTCGACGAATACAACAGGCGTGAACAGAGCGGCTGAAAACGCCTTCACACTGGTTGGCCCGCTCACCCTTGGGATTCCAGCGTGAGCAAGCCCGGCGAAGAATTCAGCGGCAAGTGGCCATTGATTTGCGCAGGCGCGCGGCATAGCGAGGTCGTGCCGTTTCCGCGATTGCTGGCCGATGGCTCGCCGGTTTGCTATTTGCGCATTCGGAATCTCACCCTTGCGGAAGTCGGCCAAGCGACGGCCCGCGCTCATGCGAGATCGGCCGCTGCAATCCGGGCAAGCGATCCAACCTATAAGGGCGAAATAAGCCGCGAATCGCAGGCGTACCGCGATGTTTTTGAGCAATTTGCCGCACTTGAACAGCTCAAACGCGCATGTCGAGATCTCGATGACCCAAGTAAGCCATTTTTCCCAGCAGCCGATGCGGAGCACGCGCCGAAAACCGCAATCGAGGCCGTATTGGTCCAGGAAGAGATCGCCTCACTTTATCAGCGGCTTATGGTTTTCCGCATCCAAACAAGCCCCGATAAATACTCGGTGGATGATGCGCAAATTGACCAATTGGTCAAGCGCATGGAGGCAGGCGAAGATCCCACCTTTTTTTTATCTGGCTTGAAATTGGATCTCGTGATTCGGCTAGCGCCGCTTTTAATACTGAAGCTTTGCAGCTCACTGAGGGACAAGTATGGATCTGGCAGCTCTGCCGATCAGGCTACAACCTCGTGATGGAGCGCGAATGGGAGCGGAAAAGGAGCGAGGCCAAGGCCCGGTGAATTGTGGCTGAACCAGTCATTATCCCGGTAGAGGTCCACGGCTGGCAGGCCGCGCGAACGATCATCAAGTCGTTGCGCGAAGACGTGGCCGACCTCGAAAAATCTGCCAAGGGGATCAATTTCGGCGGGCGCGGCGGCGGGGTATCAGTTCCGTTTTCTTCCAGCCTCAACGCCTCTTTTAGCGGCGCCGTTTCTCATGGGCGCCCCGGGCCTGCGACCGATTACATGGGCATCGGCGATCGGATCAACAACGCGATTGATTCGATGGTGGCGCGCGGTCTTGGCGGAATGGGCCTTGACCTTTTCAAAAGCGGTTTGGCCCTGGCAACCGAAGGCCTTCGAACGTTTGCAACGGCCTTGATCACCGATGTGGTCGTGCCGTTTACCAAATTAGAAACAACTGCCACCCAGATCGCCAATGCCAGCGGCGGAAAGCTTATTGCGCCCGAAATCACGGGGATGGTGCGGGCCGAGAAGCTGCGCTCGAATATTGGCGAAGATGCTTTGCTGGAGGCTGCAACGAAGTTTCAGGACATCACCGGCCAATCCAAACTTGCTTTCGAAATGCTGGACACGATCGGCATGCTCACAAAGGGGCGCGGCGGCTCGGCTTCGGAGCAGGCCGCCTTTGCAGCTTCGGTTTACAAGCCCGGCATGGGCAAGGCCGATTTGGATAAGTTACTTATGGCGATGGTCGGCCAAGGCGATATCGGCGCGATTCCCTTGGCGCAAATGGCCAAGCTTGGCGGCAAAATCGTGGCGCCAGCGGGCGAAATGGGCGGAGAATATTCGCGGCGCATCGTGACCAGCACGGGCCTTTTGCAGGCCGCTCGCCCTGGATTCGGCACCACGGACCTTGCCAGCACGGGCTTGAATACCTTTTTCACAAACATCTCTACGAACATGGCCAAGCTTGAAAAGGCGGGGTTTGGCCAATTCTTCGAGACAGGCGCGGAAGGCAAGCGCGTTGTTTCCGATCCGGCCCAGCTCATCGGGGCATTGCTGGCCAAGACCTCGGGGAATATCAGCGGGCTGAAAGAGCTTGGTTTCACGGACCCCGGCGCACGATTCACGCGGGCATTTTCCGAGCAATTCAAGGGCGGATTCGAGGCGGCGAAGGGGCGCGGGGAGACTGATGAAAAGGCACGTGAATCCGCAGGGAAAGCCGTGGCGGAGTACATCAAGACCTTCATAAACGCGACTTCATCGATGGAAGCCGAAAGCAAAAAACGCGACGCTGTGATGGCGACCACGGGCGAGCGCTGGGAAAGCGCCATGAACCGCATCAAAGACAAGATGCTCAGCGTGATGCCTGGCATTGAAAAGCTCGTTGATAGCTTTGAGCAGAGGGCGCCGGACATCGCAGACGCGGCCGAAAAGATCGCGCTGGCTTTGGTCGATGTGGCTGACTTCCTAGATTCATGGGTCATCGGGCGCGATACATCCACAAAGGAAGGTAGAGCCCGCGCAGAATCCAGGGATACGCGGCAATTTGCGCGGCAAGCCGAGGTCATGGAGCGCGCTGGCCTTGGCGGGCAGTTGAGCAAATACCTCGGCGGGGAAAGCGCGATCGCCAAAGCGCGAGAAGAGGCAATCGCTGGCTTTGAGAGCGGACAAACCAGCAACATTTTTCGCGCTCGCGCAGGCACAACGACACGCGGCTATACGGAGGAGAGCGAACAGAAAGCCCGCAAAGCGGAGAGCGCATATTTCAGGGGCACGTATCTGAAAGAGATTGAGGCTGCTCCAGAGCGTGGGCTTGAAATGGCGCGCGGAGCTTTGCAGCGCGGGGAGTTGACGAAGGAGCAGTTTGCAGGCCTCGAAAAATTTGCCGGACAGGTCACAAAAGCATCGCAGGATTTCGGCACGCTGAACGATGCCCTGCTGGAGGCCGTGAAAAACCTTAACAAGCTTGCTGAAAGCGGCGGAGAAGCCGCAAAGGCAAAGCCGCTTGGGCAGTGAGCCATGGCGCAGGCATTTGACAACTTAGAGCTTGCTTCGTGGCGCGGGATCGAGTTCCCAACGATCTCGCCCGGCTTGAATTTCCGGCATGGAATGGCCGTGCATCAGGTCATCGATCGGGATGGCGGGTTTCCCGAGCCCACGGGGCGCGGCCCCCGAATGGTGCGCATTCAGATCCCCTTTCTGGAAGGCCTTCGCGGCTACGACGATCCGCCGCTTTATCCCGATCGATACGATTTATTTGAGCGCGCTTTTGAAGATAAATCCCAAGGAACGCTTGTGCATCCAAAGCGCGGGGCGATGCAAGTTTTCCCGGACACATTTGAAACGGCCCTAGACCCCGATAAGCGCAACGGGCAGATCGTCACGGCCTCGTGGGTCGAGACGAACGATGCGCCGCTTGAAGATGTCGTTTCAATCCGCCGATCCGCTGCCAGCTTTCGCACCACGGCCCAAGCTCTGGACGCGGGGATCACCACGCTGCCCGCTGGCCAACAGCCCAACATCCAAGCGGAAGGCTTCACCTCCTTTGACGACTTCGCTGCAAAGCTCCAAGGCGTCCAGCGCAACGCCGATTTCCAGCGCGCCCAAGCTGCGCGGAAGGCCGATCGGATCATCGGGCTCGCCCGCACTGTGAAGGCCGCTACAAGCCCAGCGAATGCGCCGCTTTTGGACACCGTGGAGCGCTTCACGCAAGCCACCCGGGAAACACGCGACGCCGTGATCGCATTGCTCAGGCCGACACGATTTCAGCGCGTGGGCGCGGACTCGACGATTGCATATCTCGCGCAGATTTATCAAAACACCGCTGATGATTTGCTTGCCCTTAATCCGCAGATCCGCGGCCTGCAATCGCTTCGCGCGGGCGCGGTCATCAAGGTTTATAGATGACCCTCGACGGCGAAAGCGCGCTCGACACGATCACCCTGCGTTCCACGGGCTTGCAACTCGATATTGAAAACGCCTTGGCCTACAGCGTGACGACCTCGTACCAGGCGCCAGCGGCCCGATTTTCATTCACCATTGCCGATCCTTCTGGCGTGCTCGGCCGGGAAGTTTTGGTGCCGGGCGCAAAGATTGAAATCCTTTGCAACTCTCGGCCGCAATTGGCCGGCTTCATCGGGGAATCGACGCGCAGGCGCACCAAGGACGGCGGGACGGTTTTGCAGATCGCCGGGCGCGACATACTAGGCCCGCCCATCGATGCCAGCGTCAACCCGTATTTTAGCTTTTCCGAGCGCATGACGGCTCTCGATGCGGTGTTGGGCGTGCTCGCCCCGTTCGGCATTCGCAAGGTTTACAACGCCGATGCACTCAATGTTTCGGCCATGACCGGAAACGCGAAAAAGCTCCCATCGTCCACGAGCTCAGAAGGCGTTTCCGTGGCGTTCATTGCCATCGATGACAAGGGCGAAGAGACGCCGAGCTTTGAAACGATCGTTTGCAATTATCAGCGCTTTGCCAATCGCCGTGATTTGAAGGCGATCCCACTCACCCAATTGAAACCGCGCGAGAATGAGGGGTGCGTGCAATTCCTTCAACGGATTTTGGAGCGCTTGGGCTTTCGGATGTGGGCGGCGGCGGATGGCTCTGGAGTAGTGGTGACTACGCCGGATTTTGATTCCGATCCCGCGCATGAATTAGTGACAGGGCCAGAAAACGATCGCCTTATTGATTTGGAGGTGCGCGAAAACCTCGATGCACAGCCGGGCGTCATCATTCTTCGCGGAAATTCCAGCGGCACGGGCACGCAAAAAGAGGGCTTGAAGGTCATCCAAATCAATGAGCTTGTCGGCCTTAATTCCAGCGGGCAGCCATACGAATACATCAAGCGCATCATTGCCCAAAACAAGGGCGCGAAGGTTCTGCCCATTAGGCCGCAATTGCTTCCCAGGGGAGCGGTCATTGATAAATCTTTTCGCGGGGCTCCGCTGTATTCGAAAGACGATGAAGCCCGCAACGTGGAGCAGCTTGAAGCGGCGTGCCGAAAGATGATGATGGGATTTCAAATACGCGCTTTTGATGCGTCGTTTTTGGTGCGCGGCTTGACCTTCAACCGGGCGCCATGGGCGGTGAACACAATGATTCGGCTTAGGGATGACAAGCTCGGCATTGACCGCGCCTTGTGGCTTGCCGAGCGTACGTTTTCAAAAAGCAAGGGCGGCGGCACCACCACATCGGGACGCCTCGTGCTCCCCTATACGGCATCGGTATCAGCATGAGCGCGCGCATCCCCAGCGACACGATCGATTTTCCGGCAATCAGCTCCACGGAACAGCTTCCCAACGGGGCGATCTTGCTCCACACCGCCCAAAGCACAGATGACCGCTTCGTGAGTGCGACCAATTCGCCTTTCTGGCAGCAGATCGGTTTTGCGTCCAGGCCTGCGAAGCCCACTATGGCGGGCGCGGCGGAGACGGTCGTTTTAGTGTTTGGCAACGAGAACCAAGCCTTTGCCTCTCGCGACCTTCGCTGCGCGCTTCCTGCCGGCTTGGAGCCTGGGGAAACGGTCATGTACGCGGGCGGTCCTTCGAACACAGGGACCGGGCAGATTCGGCTTTCCGACGATGGCGGGGCCGAAATAAAGATTGAGGTCCGCAAGGGAAATGTGGGCTCAGGTGATCCTGTGAGGATCACGTTGTCCTCTGAGGGCAACATTGAGATCAACGCAGGCGTGCGCGGGCGGATTCGCATTACCGAAACGGGGATTGAGCTTGGGAATTCCGCAAGCCTTTCGGCCGCGCTTGGAGAGCAGACCAAGGCCATGATCGATAAGCTTGTGCTTGCAATTGCATCTGCGACGGCGGGCGCAAATCCGATCGTATTCAACCCGCTTTTCCTTCCGCCCACGCCCACGGAAACAGAAACAATTCTTTCGAGCGTCGTAAAGGTAATGCCATGAGCGAATGGAGCGGCGCTGGATTGTGCCCAGCGGGAATCACCCCGGCTGGATATGGCTTTCAGCCATTGGGCGAAACGGCGAAGCCGCAAGCTTTCCGCTTACCCGATGGCTCGACGGGGGAAGCCGCAAAGATCAACGCCAAGACCTACGATTTTGAGCTTGATGAGCGCGGGCAAAAGCTGGGCATGACCGGGCCACAACAAATGGTGTTGCTCGCGCTGAAAACCATGAAGGGGAGCGCGGCCACGGACATTGGGATCGAGCCATTCCCCGATCGCATTTCTGAGCAAACGAATCGCATTGTGGATGCGCGCATCACAAACGCTCTTGCCCATCTGCGAACGCGCGGGATCATCGATTTGAAGTCAATCGAAATCGTTGAGCCCAAAGAGGGAGCGCTTGCAATCACGGTTGTTTGGCGCGACGTTTCCAGCGGCACGACGGAGCGCACCCCCCTATGAGCACGGCCGAAAACATCCAGATCAAGACCGTTGAGGAGACCCGCGATGATTATTTGCGCACGTATTCCAATGCGCTGATTGAGCGCGGGATCGCGAATCCTCTGACATCCGATGGCACGGAGATTTTCAACAAGGCGACGGCCTTGGCCCAGCAAATTTACGTTGCAAGCGCGACGATCCCAGCGGCGGTGGATGAAGCGCTTGAAGACACGGCTATTCAGAACCTCCCACGGCTTGCCGCGATGCGCGGGATGGGGCTTCGGGCAGCGGGTGGAAGTGCTGGGGATGCCATTCCGACAATTGCGATCGCAGGTTCGGTGCTCATTCCCGCTGGCGCGGAGCTGATTGATCCTTTGGGTCTTCGGTATCGGGTAGTTTTGGGCGGGCCGACGTTCAGCGGGCAGCCAGTTGGAATCGAGAGCTTGGACACTGGCGCGGCGACGAATCGGGCGGCGGGCACAACGCTAACCTTCACGGCGCCCCCGCTGTATGTGGAGCCCAAGGCCACCGTAGGTGCGAAGGGGCTTCGATTTGGCGTAAACGCTGAGGATTTGGAAGGGCTTCGTGCTCGGCTTTTGGAGCGGATGCGGCACCCTCCAAACGGGGTGAATTGGCCGACGTACACGGAAGCGGCGGAAGGGGCGAGCGCGGTGCAGAAGGCCTTCGCATATCCCGCATGCAATGGGCCGAGCACGATGCACATTGCCGTTGTCGGGGCGCCCACCACGGCGAGCAAGCTTCGGGACTTGGACGCGCTTACGGTGTCGCTTCGGGTGGCTCCACTGGTTCAGGCCGAGACGTTTTCGTTTGTGGAGCTTGTGGTCACTTCGGTCGTCAATGAGTCCGTGGATGTGGCGATCGCGCTGGCCATACCGGCTTCGCCGGCAGCTTCTCCCCCGGGGCCCGGAGGTGGCTGGATTGATGCGATTCCGTTCCCCGTGCTGGCATCGCCTGGATATGTGGCCGTGTCCAACGTCGTTTCGAGCGTGGAGATCGAGGTTTCAAGCGATGTGGCCCCCGTGGTCGGCGGCTCTGTTTCGTGGGTTTCAACGGACGATTGGACGCTTCGCACGGCCCTGATCGAATCGTTCACGGGAACCAATCCGTACGCGATCACGCTGTCAACGCCCTTCGTGAGCGCGGGCGCCGTCGAGATTGCCGTAGGCGATTGGATCTTCCCGGCTTCCGAGCGCGGAGAGGATTACGTCGCGCGGCTCTTTGAGGCCTTTTCTCGGCTTGGCCCGGGCGAGAAGACCGACATCGCGGGCTTGCTGCCTTTCGCCCTTCGACAGCCCCCGCCGGCTGAGAGCTGGCCGTCTGAAATGAAGGCGCCTTTCTTAAAATCTTTCGCAGGCGACGCGGCGGAGATCTCCGATTTCGCGTATGCATACCGAAGCGCGATCACGCCGACGCTTCCGGCCTCCATTTCGGATGCGCCTTCGATCTTCGTGCCGCGACAAATTGGTTTTTACCCTCTGAGTGATTGAAATGAAATTATTTGCTTTGGTTTTAGGTGCCTTGATGTCCATCCCCCAAATCACCACCCTTCCATCGACCGTTTCCTACGCCCAGCTTGGGGGCGATAAAGTTGATTTCGCGCCCATTGTTGACCCAAGCACCGACACGCCTGCAGCGGTCAATAACGCCGTAAAGCTTCTGTCTGCGCAGCTTTCGCGGACTTCAATCCGGGCGCGCGTGCGCTTTGAGGTGGTGGCCCCCGACGAATTCACGACGCTGTCGTTTCAAAGCGTTTGGGGCATTTCTCCAGAGCCCACCTATGCGCTCACAAATACGCCCAACACGAATTCTTACCTTGTGACCTTTCCGGCTTCGGTCACGGTCAATGGTATATCGATCCCTGTCAATTTGGATTCAGCGCAGGTATCTACCAATAAAATTGGCTATGTCGTCTCGGCCGAGAAGGTTGCACCAAACCAATTTGTTGTGCAGTTTCGAGAGGCTCAAGACAACGCGAACACGTTTACCAATGCCGGCTATTTCGTTGAACTTTGGGTGATGTGATGGGCGATCTCCGCGTTTTGCCAGTCGCCCGCGAAGGCAATGAAGGCGTTGTCGAGGCCTTGAAAGAGATGCTCGCCATTGCAGAGCGCGGAGAGCTTCGTGCCGTGGTGGTCGCTGGGCATTGGGATCGGCCCGGTGATCCCAACTGCACGGTCATCCGCTGGGGAGCCGCCCTCGACGGCAGCAATGCGATCCTGGTCACAGCTTGCGAACGTGCCAAGCTCGTTTTATGCGGCGTCACTGTGTTAAGCGCGGGTGATCCAACACAAGGGTAAGGCATGAGCGGCGGATACAATTACAGCCCAGAGGTAGGCGGCGGAGAGACAGGGCTCTCCGCCGAACTCATTTCAAGAGACCTCGCATCCGCCGATGGCACGGCCTTCGCGAACGAATGGGAAAGCTACTCATACGCCGAACACTTGGCAGAGGGCCGATGCCTTGCCTATTTGAGCGGCCTTGCCCGCAAGCTCGCATTCATTCGAGACCCTGCCCACGCCGTCGAAACACTGCCCCGCCTTGAACGCCTCTACGGCACAAGGCCGCGCTACGGCATGCCCGAAGTGGAACGGCGTGATCTTATCCTTCAACGCCTGGCAATCGAAAACCGATTTCCCGATCTAGCCTTGATCCAATCGATCGTGGAATCTGCTTTGGGCGAAGCCTTCATCGAGATGCTTTACGCGGACTCGACGATTGCAGCGGGCTCAATCCCAGGGGGCGCCTCCATCCCAGGGGGCGCAACCCTTTCAGATCAGCCGTGGCGTTCGAATATCGCTTCATTCTCGGCTCTCTGCACCCAAGGCGATCTCAGCTTCGCGGAATATCAGCGGCGCCTTGGCGAAGCCCGCGAACGCCTCAAAGACGTTATGCCCGCATGGAGCACTTTTTATGCGGTCGAAGATTACCCAAGCCCAACGCCGGGCTTCATTTTAGGCCCCGAAGGCGTTGGCTCAAGACTTGGGATAGGAAGGCTCACATGAGTTTTAGCGAGGTATGGCCGGACAAATCAAACGGCCAGACAATTACAGCTCCAGAGCTGAATCAGCTCAAAGCCCAACAGGCGCTTGCCATTGATAAAACCGGCGATACCGTGCCGGGCCTGATCACGTTCGATGTCAATATCGGCTACACCCCGCGCACCGTTGACAGGGAGCGCTTTGCGTGGGAAAGCTATGTCGATTCGATCACATCGCTGCCACACTTTGGACGTACAAGCCCAGCCGATATCAACGAAAACACCTTCCGGCAATTAGCGATCCCAACGCTTCCGCGAACTATCGGGCAAATATTAACTCTGCCGCACGGGTGCACAGTCACCGAGATATCGTGCAAATTTAAGCCTGCCGGTGGTCATCTAAATCTACCAGACAATCAGCCGCTTTTGCTTCTTTTAAGTCGACCAATATTAGGTGGTGTTGCGTCGTCATCTCTATCGGCCCAAAACATAAAGGCCAATGTTGCGGATTACAACAACACAAGCATTACGGCTATCGGCACAGGCTCAGAGGTAATTGATTTAAACACCAACGCTTATTGGCTTGAATTTGTTGGTGAGTATGGGGCGAACGCCCTCACTGGGCTTATTTTCCAAGGCGCAAGCATCAAGCTCGAAATCACTGAACAGGATGTGGCGTAATGGCAAGCCCTCTTTGCACAGTAAACACGCTTTCCACGGTCGATGGAGTCGATGTTACGGCTGCATCCACGGTATCGATTGAGCTTATCGATGCGGCCGGCGTCAATAGCTGGGAAATTGAGTGCATAAGCACCGATGACAGCAACCTCAAAGCCACGATCAATGGCACGCTGACCGTCGATAATATCACCAAAACGGCCGAATTCACAGCACCCGCGTTGGGCTCGGCTATGATCTGGCGAAGCCGCGTAAACAGCGGGCGAGATTCCAACGGCCGCCTTGATCCATCGCTCACAACGACCTTTGGAATCTATGTTTTGAGCGCCCAAGGCAATCGGGTGATTGCGGTCAACGAAACCACCGAGGGAAGCGCGTCCTTTGGATGGGTTGTACCAATCAATTTGATTCTGCGAAACACGATCCTTGATATCACCGCAACGGCGGGCGCTGGGCTTGTCTATTCAGCCGGCGAATATTTCATCCAAAGCACGGACAGCTCCATCAACATCCTGGCTGATGAGATCCGCCTGAACCCGATCAGCGCCGTGAATCACGCGAACCAAACCGATCCTGCCCTTCATGCGCTGGCCACGGGAGCCGCAAACGGATTCCTTTCGAGCCCACATTATTCGCTTTTGGCCGGGGCCACACCTTTGGCCACGCCCGAAGCCTTGGTTCTGCGGGATATCTCTGGTTATGCGGCATTCGCACGCGTCTACACGCCGTCGCTGCGCACTGAGGACGGCACGACCTCCACCGCCCTTGCCATCTCCACGGGCTCTGCATCTGCCGGGGCGAGCGGTATTTCATCCCTGGCCAGCGGCGGAGCCACAGGCGGCAATGCCGGGGCCGTCCAGATCGCCGCGGGCACATCGACCACCAATCGAGGCGGCGACGTTTTAATCACCTCGGGCGGGTCGGGCGGCTCATCCCAGGGCGGCGATGTCGCGATCAATTTCGTGGCTGGCGCTTCGGGCAAATATGGATCGCTGGCAATCGGAGCCAATACGGCCGACGACGGAGGCGGCGAAAAGGTCATCTCGATCGGCAATGCCGCTGTCCTGCCCACAACGAACCCATCAGCCGGCGTGATCGTGTACGTCGAGAGCGGCGCTTTGAAGGCCCGTGGCACCTCTGGGACGGTCACGACGCTTGCGCCCGCCGAACCTCACTGCCCAAAGTGCGGGCTTGACTTCGCTCTCGAATGGGCGAACCCCGAGAGCGGCAAAAAGCTTTCGATTTGCGCTCCTTGTTTCGTGGATGCTCTGCATGACGCAGGCATCAACACCGATTTTGCCTTTAAGGATGCTCGATAAAATGAGCACTCCGAATTACGAAGGCAGCGTTTTGCAGGACGAGGCGACGACCACCGACGATACGCCCACGACAGTTGGAATTCTCAATCCCTCATCTGCATGGCACGGGGTCGTCTCAGCCTGGTTGCACGTGTATGATCCGTCTGATCATGCTGTCAGCGCGGACTTTGAGTTGCGTGGTCGAGCAGAACGCGACGCTGAGGGAAACTGCACGGTATACAGCTCACGCATTCTTGAAAAAGAATGCCACGCATCTTTAATGACGTTGAGCGCTGCAATTGCATCGATATCCATTGGTAATCAAAGCTATATTGGGATTGTCGGTTTCGGGGTGGCTGCGACAAATCTCCGATGGTATATTCAATCAAAACATTTATTTGGGACGGTTTAATATGCCACTTACCATAAATCAAAAGGCTGATAGTACAGTTTCTACGACGGATGGAACCCCGACCACTTTGGCCACCATTGCAATTGCAGCGGGTGCGCCAGTTAATGTGATCGAATTTGAGCTTAAAGCTCGCGGAACTGAAAGCGCAACGGGGGATAACTTTACTCGCAAAATCGAAGGCACGATCAAGCGCTTTGGTGGTGCTGCTGCTGCGTTGGTTGGTGCTACCACCGTCTGGACGCGTCGAGACACAAACGCTGCAACGTGGGATATCAGCGCGGCCGCATCTGGAAACAATCTTGTCGTCACTGTGACTGGACAAGGTGGAAAAACGATCGTGTGGACAATTCTTGAATCCACGTTTAGGTGACGTAATGGAAGATCAAATTCGCTGGGCGAAAGCCATCAACGAACTCACGCCGCTGATCGCGGTTTTGCTGTTTTTGGGCGCGCTTCTCGTAATTGTGATCGTGTTGTGGCGAGGCGTCCCGAAGCTTGGAATTGTCGGCCTTGGAACCGAAATAAAGGCCGAATTGCTTGGGATTAAAACCGGCGTGGAACGCGGGATTGTGATGGGCGAACGGATGGAGGATCTTGTTGTTCGTTTAGAAGGGCGGATCCTGGCCCAGGTGGATCGGCAGGCGGCGGATCTTTCAGTGACGCGGCAGGAACTATCGGATCTGAAAGTGCGCTTCGCTCGCCTTGAAGGTGAGCTCTCCGCTCAATCTGCGCCCGTATCGTCGCGAGCAGGACCCGCAAGCCAAAGAGCGCTGCCCAAAGGCATCCCAGGGAAATAGCCGCGCATGCAGCGGGCACCCACAGATCAGCCCGCACGGCGCGCAAGCCTCCACGACACCACCGCCAACACGGCAATATCCACGACCACCCCGCCGAGCATTGAGCCCCCAAAAGCCCAAAACACCGCTGCAACGGCGTTCCCGATCAGCCCAGCGATCACGGGCAGCACGATCCACCAATCCACAAGCGCCCGCCGATAATAGGCGCCCCCAAGCCCAGCGCCAGCGCAGAACGCAAAGGCCAGCGCATAGCCCACACCGCAGGCCTCCAGGCGCGAAGCTGGAAAGCCGAATTGGAGCACTGCCCAGCCAAGCCCCAAAGCGAAGCCTACGGCGCCCAAGGCCATCGCCAGAGCCGCCCAAGCCCATCGCCCGCCGGAAAGTACGCCGGCGCCCAAAACCAGAGCCGCAGAGCCAGCCGCGGCAAGCGCATAGAGCACGGGCTGCCAGGGCCACCCCGGCGCAAGGCCTGCCGAAACATCAGCGGCCAAAAGGCCAAGCAATGAGGTGCCGATCTCCATTCGCCCACGTGCCAGAGCAATCAGGCACGCGAGCGCAACGCTTGTAATGTGCAATGTATGAATCATTGGCGATCCGGCGGCGGAGGGGGGGGCTCAGGATCGCCGGGCCCAATGTCTGCGGCTCTGTAAAGCGCGAAAGACTGTTCCCACGCTTTCAAACCAAACGCCGGGCCCTGCTTTTTCCAAGCCTGGGGAACGTCCTGCGTCGCCCACCACGCGTCATAATCCTTGCGCCGCTGCTCTTCGCTGGGCAAGGCCTTCGTGGGCGCGTCAAATAGCGGCTGGTTGCGATTGATCGCGCGAGCGATCTTGTCAAGTTCCGCCTTTTCTTCAGGAGTGCAAGCCTGATATCCGACAGGATTTGTCAAACCTTGCGGCGCAAGTCGTTCAAATACCAGGGCGCCAGTCCATTCCCCATATGCCTTCGTCGGGGGCGGAGGCGGAGGATCTGGATCGCCTGGGCCAATTGCGATCGGCTCGGATGTGGGCTCCGGGAGCAGCCGCACGACTTCGCACGAGGCCACAAGACCGATCCGTTCGTGGACGGAAAACCGAACGCCCGGATCCTCGATCTTGTTCGCCGCCGACTTTGCCTTAATCACCGCCGCCGCAAGCTCTTCCACCGTTTGGCACCCACGGAACTTCAAAACAGATTCTTGCACGTTCATTTTCCTTTTCCTCTTCTGATTCGGCCGCCCAATGTGGCCGGCTGATGTTCAATCGGAGCTTCGCCGCCGTATTGCAGGCCAAGCTTCGTCAAGATTTCCGCCCCCAAAATTATCGTGTGGCAATGGCCTAAATCTCGATGTTTTTTCGCACAATAGCAAAGCAAAACGATGTCTTCGCTCTGCGCGAATCGAATGAGCCAATCCCAGGCCATGCGATCTACCTTGTACGACACCCGCATCTATGAAAGGTAGGCTTCGCGGTAGTCCGCCCACAGCTTTTCAGATGCCGCTTTAAACTGCTCTTTGACCTCTCCAAGGCCTTCCGCAGCGGCGCCGATTGCGGCTTCCTGCTCCGCCCGGTCGAGCTGTTTTCGCTGTTCCAGGAAGCCGCGCAGAAGTGCCCAGCTTGGGGCAAATGCTAGGCCCACCCCGCCCGTGCCCCTGGACACATCGAGCCTCTTGAGCGGGCCGCAATAGGTAATTCGCGCGCTGTAGATCACATGTCTGCCCATTTTTCGCCGAACCAATGCGCGGCGATTGCGGCGCAAACGAGCAACAACGGCGTGCACAAAACGGCCTCAAACAAGGTAGCTGCTCCTCTCCGCTCCGCCTATGCTGTCGTCCTGCTGTTGGTCAAGCCAATTTATCGCGGCGCAAATCACATGCTCGTGCTCGCCCTCATCACGCGCCCATTGGCCGTGCACCGCGACGAGCTCGCCCGTTTCCCCGTCGTGCTGCAAGCGTTGGGCGAGAATTTCGACGCCATCCACGCGCCATCGGCGCATGCGCTTACGCTCAAATAGCTTTAGCACCACGCTCCGCCCGATAATCCCTTTGCGCTTGAAGTGCATCAAAAGCGCGCCGCATTCACCATCGAAAAGAGCCTTCAACCCGTCCCGCGCGTTCACCCAATCGGCAATTTCGGTTGCCTTGTCGAGAAGCTTTTCCATATCAATTATCGCTTATGATTCGGGTGACGACCCAATGGTTTTTCTTTATTCTCATCCATACCGCCGTAAAGCCTTTCCCGGCATGCGTCATCCTCACCGCCCATTCGCCGTTTGGCTTGCGCTTCACGAGCTTTTCGAGGTGCCGCAACATCATCCAGCCGTTGCGCTGAAACTTGCGCGGCGGCCCGCTGAACATACCAAAGCACATGACCTCGTTGCCGTCGCAATATATTGCAGTCCATCCATATGTGGAGTTTATGGCCGTGCTCCTTTTTCCGAGCACCATGCCCACTTTGAGCCCGTCGTTTGTCCACGAAACCAAGGCATTTCGCAGGTCAAGTTTTTCTTTGGGCGCATCCTCGTCAATGATCACCTTGCCCGTTTCCGGATCCACTTTCCGTGGGCTTAGATAGATCACATTTTTCGCGACCCTTTCGGCATAGCGCTTTCGGTGCTCCGCGTGCCTTGTCTTTCGGCTCAGTCGTGAGCGCTTTTTGGCCAGCGTGTACGCCTCAAAAACAGCTTTTTGCATAGCCGCCGTCTTGCCATAGCGTCTTTGATTTGTTTGACCCTCAATCATCGCCTGAATCCTTTGCTCCTCAATTTTGGCAAATTGGCGAGCAGCACATGAATACCATGGGGCGTATTGGAAACCCCAGGCTGTTTCAAAAGCCTTTCGATGCGCCTCAAACTCTTTTTTATTCATAGCAGTTTTCCTTGCATCGGTTTTGGATAGCAGCCCTGCGCCGGATACTCACGCACGCGGAGATGGGGCGGCAGCTTGGAAACGTCCTCGATTGCCTGCCCGCGTCTTCCAATGCCCAGAAGCTTGGCGTCCAGTTGCTTGGGAAAAAACTTCGCACCAGCGATGAGGCATTGCGCTTTGGCGGATTCGCCCCGATACAGCGGCACTACGCGCGCCTTAGATCCGCTTTCAGAGCCAAAAATAAGCCATTGCACGCGACCTTGCCGATTGCCCAACACGCTTGAAAAATCAACATCGCCCAAAGCCGGCTCGTAGCTGATGAAATGCACGGGCGCAGGCGCTATCATCGCTTCCTTTGCGCGCCACAGATACGGCTGTGATTCGACGGTCACGCCGTACCAAACGTTCGCAGGCCATTGCCCTTTCATCCACTCCCAAGGGCATACTCTGTTAAAAACATCGGGCCGCTTTGTTAAAAAAAGCCATAGCAAGTTAGGCGTTTGCGGCACCAATTCATCAAACACCATGCGCCGCTTCGCGTCCAGATTGCGCCTATCCTCTGCGATATCCATCATGGAGCCGCAAAACACCGCGTGCTGTTCCCCTGCCTTAAACGCTTTTGCATTCCAGTCCAGCGGCGCAGTGTCGTGGGCAGCTTTGAAGTCAAGCCGTCGTGCGCTTCCGGCTCCCCATAGATCATTTCCGAGCCTGTGCGCAAAAGCCTCGGCGTAGCAGTTCTCGCATGCTGGGCTGTTCGTGTCGCCATCGCGTCCAGAAGCTTTTTCACACCCCCACCACGGATTGAAGGTATACCCGGGCATCAAGGATCCGTCCGCCCGCGGGAAATGCGCCCACGGGATTTTTGTTTCCGCGCTCACCTAGGCCTCCAATTCTTCCAAAAAAAGTGCACGTCGTAAGCCACTGAGTTAAGGATATCTTTGCGTCGATACCGCTTACAAGATCTTGCCTTGCGTTCGCATTGGGTTACGGATTGATCTCGGATACGATTTAACTCCTTTAGCGCGCGTTTTTCCAATACAAGATACCAATGCCGCACCTTCCGCCTTGTGGGCCAGTTCATCGCGGCACAACCTTGACCGACGAAAGCGGATATGCCGCCCGCGGCCCTTCATCCTCCACAACGTCAACGATAATGCTTCCAAGCTCTGCGCCATCCCCAGAGGGCACAGCCCCATATGGGCCAACACAACCCCGAAAAAGCCGCGCGTCATCGGCCACCTGAACGCGATCGCCCGGCTTCGGGATCGGGCCAAGCGGCGTGATCATCCGAAGATCAAAGCCAATTGCTTCGATTTCCGGCACGGTCAGAACCGTGCCCTCTGGCGCGCGCCCCAACAACTTGAAGCACAGTGCCGGCCCATCGCCGTTGAACGGCATGCGATCGTAGGCGACAGACACTCCCAGAAGTTTTGTGAGGATCTTCGCCGTGCTTTCGTGACCGACGTGGGACCTATATCCCATCTTGCGCACAAGGCTGCGCGCTTGCAACACGCTCACAGGGATGGCGGCGAACACCCCAGAAGATACCAAAATTGTAGTGTTTAAAATTGCGATCATAATAACCGCTCTTCACCCGTCCAGAATCGCTATCAATTTCCACCCAATTTTGCCGTCGCGCGGATCCCACCCAAGCATTTGGCAGGTTTCGCGGATCCGCTCGCACGCGCCACCCATCTCTTGCAGACTCAAAAAATCAACGTTCGCCGGCCCTCGCCAATCGCACGCGTACGCGACCCACGCGACGATCCAAAATTCGCCGTCGAGCAATCCGATCATGGTTCCATGTGGCTGGAATTGCTTGAACCGATCGTCCTCACCCGCTTCCAAAAGCAGCGCCTCTAAGTCGGCGCACCGTTCTTTCACGTTGACCGGAGCTTGCACCCCGTAAACCAAGTAGGCCTCAGCATTTTTGCTCATCGTATCCTCCTAACGCCCAAAGCCCGGGGCTCTACGCCTACCGGGCTCAATACGTGATTAGATGTGCACCAGTCATTTGGACTCTACCTCCGCCGCCCACTGCTCCCGCGCCTCAATCCAGCCGACGGTGACGATCATGCCGGCGACCTTTTTCACAAAGGCGCGGTCAATGCTTTGGTCACAAGCGTATTGCGTAGGTATTCCCGCGGCTTTTAGAGCGCGGTATTCGTTCGGCGTCCAGCCGGCCTCCTTGCGTCGCCGCAGAAGCTCTTCACCGGCCGCCTGCCTGCGCTCGGCCACGGCCATTTCGGCGAGAAAAGGGGCCGCTTCTGGCGATTCCTTGGCCGTGGCAGCCACTCTATTTCGCGCCTGAGCAAGCCAACGTTCGCTATACAGCCAAGCTTCCAACCGCTCATCTTTTGCAAACTCTTTCATACCCATTCTCCATTGCATTCCGCGTGCCAATCACGCTACGCACTTGTGCTGCCATCACACTCCACCAACTCTGCTGTGGCTGTGTCCCAGCAATCCCACACGGCGTCGACAATCTCCTTGTCGAGTTCGGCGAGGACGCACTCTTCCCACTCGCCTTGGACCCCGAGATCAACAAAGTCACCATCGAGATCGAACAAGCTAACCAACCCATCGCACTCATATTGTACGAGATACGGCTCCTCTCGGAGCAGAGCGTTCGAATACCATTTTCGCTCGCCAAGAACCTTAACGATCGTCAGCTCCGCATCGTCGCAGCCAGCTTCGCTTTTGATGAAATGTGCCATATTTCTAGCTCCTTTGCCCACTCACGCCACAAACTCAATCCAACCAAGCACGGCTTTGGTGCCGCGCACCCATCGCCCGCCGTCACAACGCGCGGTGACCGTCCCATCGTCGCAAAACACTTCGAGCGTGTAACCCTGCCCCGTGAGCCGCAACGCCTCCACGAGTTCGCCTCCATCTTTCAGATCGATCTCCCAAGCGTCGACCTTCAAAAGAGTACCTTTGGAGGCTTCCCTAATTTGCGCTTCAATATCCGACAATTTGATGGGGTCCATTCGAAACTCCTCAGTAGCAATCGCGAACTTCAATATCGTATGCGCCCAAATATCGCGCATCATGCGCCTCTTCGGCTTCGTAATTCACTTTCGCGCGCTTTGCAGCCTCGCGCACCGTGATCGTCCAGCGGCTTTCGTATGCCTCGAATCCAGCATCTTTCAGCGCCCGCACAGCCTTGCTCACATCCTCGGCTTCATGGTTCGGGGATGCGCGCTTTTTGTTGTGGATAAGGTCTACAAGTTTCTGATGTTGGGCATTTGTCTTGACGACAAAGATGCCACCCATACCCGCCGCCTTCAATGCCTCATCGATTCGTTCCGCCTTGCTCATGCGGAACGATATATACACGTCCTGTGCCAAGGCCACGGGGAAGCCAGTTTTGCAAAAAGCGCTTGTTTTTCGGCGGTGGCGCCGTTCGCGTAAGACTAAAAGTGAGGTCCGGCGATCTCACTTGAGGCACACAGTCGGCATCACGAGCCCCGCAGGCCTTAGCCGGCAAAGAAAAGCGTGCCAATCATCCGCTATGAAGTCAAAACCAGGCAGTGAGGAGTGCCGTAGTCCTCACTTGATGCTTTCAGTCCTCAATTCTGGCCCGCACCGTTTTTGATCACGCCCTCAAAAACAAGCTGAAACGTGCTTTTGATTGATGGCACGAACCGTGTATATATCGTTCCGCATGAGCAAGACAATGTTTGACAAGGCCACCAAACTGATAACGGAAAGAGCAGCCGGAAACGGTTGGGCGCAATGGAGCGAGCTGCTTGCGGCCGAGGGCTTCCCCCAAATACCGATCACCGAGGTATCGATGTGGGCAGGTGCCTATAGGCACGGTGAGGCCATCCCGGAAGCGGTCGTGCCTCATGCTAGTTTGTATAATGCGATGCGCCCCCATATGCGTAAGATCCCTGGCGAGCCAGTGCGCTTTGTGGGGGTGTCATGAAAGTTGTTTTAATACTCGCCGATAAGTCCAGCAGGCCAGCGGCACCACCCGCGGCCGACAGCTCCTTTGCCATTGCCGATGGCGCATGCCCGGCGTGTAAGCGTGCTCCATTCCGCGTGCATGGCCGACGAATTGAAATAGCGGCCGACGATCGCCATTGGGAGGCGGAGGCGCATTGCCTGGATTGTTGCGCAGAGGTGGGGATTCTCCGCGTTGGGCCGGTTGAAACGATCTTTGGACTCACTGAGGACGCCGCCGTTTTGAATGGGCGCGCCCGCGTCTATTGATACGCCAATGGAAGACGAATGCGTGATTGAAAGGTTCGTTTGGGGATACCACGATATTATGTCGGGGGAGGTGTTTTCGGCAAATTGGCAAGCCCTTGAAAGCACATACCAAAATATCGACGATGCAGAAAGGGCAATGCAAACATTACCAATTGGGCTGTATCGTATAAAGGGCCTTTGCGCGCCTTGGATTGTCGGCCATATTGGCGATGTTTTTTATGCTTGCATTTGCGTCGATAACGATATTGTCGCCAATATGTTTTTCCCGTCTGAATTGGATGCCCGCCTTTGGGTGGCTGATGAAATGCTTACGCGTCCCTGCCGGTGTGCGAAGACACATCGATGTCATCGTGCCGGATGTATTAAAGCTGTTTACATAATTAAAAGGACCAACGATGGACGAGCGTAGTTTTGTTGTAATTGTGGCTGGATTGGCGTATGACCTTCGCGTAAATTATCTGGCTGAATATCTGCTTGGAGCGATACGAAGCATAAGTATTTATGGGATCGGTCGATATCGCCGTCAGTGCCTTTTTTACCTCGATGGATCTGATGGCTATATGAGACTGGAGGGAGTCGCCGAATGGGAGCCCTTTGACGCCGATAAAATTAGGCGGGCAGTCGAAGCCTGGAGAGCAGACTGACCACGAAGCTTATTTCGAGCGCATTCCGCAGCCGTGGCATGGACGTTTGGGCTTCCAAAAAGGCGATGACGCTTGCGCGCTTGTCATTTCGGGCCTTTTCCGCCAAAGACGTGCTGTTGCGCGCACTAAACCGGCCAGAAGGCGGCGAGCAAAGGGAGCTGCGCGTGACATTGATGGAGCTCACCATTGCGGCGGACTGTGACAATATACCCACCAACAACTACCGCTTGTTTAACTTGCTATGCCGGCTTGGGCTTCTACGCCAATCCGGTTGCGTTCAGATTATGAAGCGCTCAACGGGCAGGTCCTCCCGCTGCGTCAACGGCTATATTACCGTACCAACGCTTAAAATAATAACGCCGAAAAGAATAATTATTATTGATGGGGAGCGGCCACACGAACTGATAGTTGCCGCTTGCAAAGAAGCAAATGCAACTCTTCAGGATTGCTGAACCCATTGCGGGGCGCTCGGCCATTCCCCAAACTCAGCTTCATCTAGGTTGTCGAAGCCGGTGCTGAAATATTTCTGCGCCCCCGTGGCCCTTAAAACCCCTTTAACCCACGCACGTTTTTGAGCGCGAGCAAACACGCTATGCACTAAATCACAAATGGGTGTCGCGCCATCCTTACGTTTGAAGGTCTTCTCGTTGCTATTGCAGGCCGCTATAGCCTCACCTACCTGATTATCAGCTCCAACCTTGTAGACCCGGCATCGAACAATAAACAGCACGATCTGATGCTCGCCAAAAAGCTGTATCACTTCCTTCAAGACCTTAAAGCGCGGATAAATACCGAAGACCTTTGCAAGACGTTCCGCACCCACGTCAAAAAGCGCTGGTTTATTGCCGCACCCTGGAATCAAACCGTAATCGTTTTTCCCATCCGGGGGACCGAAACTCAGAGCCCGCGTAATAAGGGCGTACAGTTCCCGATCCCGCGCGACCAATTCGACGGGAGCCCATAGCATCCTGGGCGGCTCAACTAACGCGATCGCTTTTGACTGTGCCTCGACGTTGGTTGCATCCCTTTCGGTTATGAGTTTGTTTTGAATGGTCTGAAATTCTTCATCACTCACTTCGCCCCCTTCCGGGATGGGCAAGCTTGGCGGTTGCGTCGTTGTTGTGGGGGCCTCCTCTATCGTTGAGCAGTCGATCGGCAATTCATAGGCTACGCGCGCCAATTTAACCGCCTTCTCCACAGCTGATATGCCTTGCTCCTGGCATATTTTGATATGCTTTGGCGTTTTCCCATCAGCAGTTTTTTCGTCTGAAAATATAGCGGCTTGAATGGCATCGACAGTCTTCCAATTGGCCTTTTTTAGCAGCTCAATCGCTGTCTTTTCGCCGATGCCTGGGTATGGACTGTTTTTTCCACCGTATCCATCGCTCGGATCCCCTGCAATAGCCTTTAGGCTAGCTACAAGCTTTGGATGCACGCCAAGCCATTCCGTAACAGCCGTGACATCCACAACGATCTTTTGGCCTTTGATCTTGCGCAACAGCCGCACTTGAGGTTCATCATCCCGCACAAGCTGAGCCAAGTCGCTATCATTGCTTCGGATGTCGCACGAGTGGCCAGCCTTGCGCGCCCACCCAACGACGGTGCCGATCACATCGTCGGCCTCGTATTGACCGATCTTGATGGACGTCTTGCCATCGTCTTCTGGGTTGGCGTCCTCTTTTGCAGGCGCTCGCATAACAATATACCCTGCCGCTTCGCAATTTGCAATCGTATCTTTGAGCGCAAGCCATAAATGCTGTGCGCGCTCTTCTCTGTCTTTTTTATACGTCGGCCATATCGACCTGCGCCAAGGAATTTGAGGCCAATTGTCTTCTCTTTCATCGCCGTCAACGGCTATCACAACGCGATCATATTGACCACACGAAGCGATATCCTTCATGGTAAAATCACGCGGCAGATTGCCATCGGCATGTGCACCCGCAAGCGCTATGGTCCAAAATACTGATGATATGTCTACAACAAGAATATGCATTTTAACTGCTCCTTTTGTCTTAAATGATTATTAAATTAGCTGCATTTGTTTCGCGTAAACCGGATCGATGCGCACAACTTCTGCGTTGCAAGCGGCGCGGATGTCCCTGGCAAGATACTGGGTGAGCTTATCAAGAGTGGCCTTGTCAGGCTCCTCTTTTGCCCAGACGATAGCCAAAAACCCGCATTCTTTTCTTGCTCGTGGCGTTAAAATTACCCACGGCAAAAAAACATCGTAGCGATTTAAAATCACAATGGGGTTTTCTTCCGGGCGCCTCATTACGGCCTTCTGCATTCTTATGCGGCAGGCTCCCCGCCTCCCTCTTGTGCCCATACGAGCCAGTTTACGACGTTGTTTGCGTATTACAGGCAAAGCGAAAGGCTCTACGACGCTCGCCGCTACGTGATCAATAAACGCCCTTTGGCGTCTTTGATATGGATCCGGCGAAACTTTTTGAAACTCACCGCGCATCCAAGTCAGCTCCGCCACACCGATGAGGTTTAAACTTGGCATTTTTTCGCTCCTTTATCCACAAGCATAGAAAAATCCAAAGTGATTCGCCCATTGGGGCCATAGTAAAGCTTTCCAGGCGGCTTGGGCCGTGGCTTGCTTTTGCCGGCCAAAACTTCATCCACGGTCAAGCCCGTGACTCTCGCGCGGAGGTAAACCGCGCTCTTCTTCACGCCAAGGCGTTCCAGTCCGCTCCAATCGTGTGCCTCCTTTCGGCGCGGTTTCGCTCGCCCGCCCTTCCCAATGGCTTCCTCCGCGGTAAGGCCAAGGCGCTTCATCCGCATTTCCAAAGCCTTCGGAGTCAAACCAAGGCGCTCGGCAGCTTCGCAGAGAGTCCGCCGCGTCTCACTCACCGGGCGTGGCATTGCTTCTTCCTTCGTTTCCTGCCTGCGCCGCCAAGATTCCAAGCGTAGCCTCTTCAAGCTCGCCGATGACGATGAATTCGCCCGCGCTCATCCCGCAGGCCTGCGCCAATTTATCGACCGTGCGAAACGTAGGGCTGATCTGCCCTGCGGCGACCCTCCGCGCGGTGCTTTCAGGGATGCCCGCGCGTTTGGCCAATTCGCTTATTTTAAGACCGGTAATCCCCAGCACCCTGGCGATTGCGTTCCCAATTGGGTTGTCTCGTGCTCTTTCTTGCATGACGCCCAAGTAGCAGATATGAGTGCAGTCGTCAACCAAAAAGATTTTGTTTGCGTTGGACGCGTCAATTGGCTATTTCGGCGTCATGAGCAACAATTCTGTTTTGTGGACCGGTTTCGGGGTGAGGCATGAGCAGCCTCCTCCATTAGGCGTTTGGCTCGTTGATCCTCCATGGAGATTTCGCGATGGGTACGGGCCGCGGGGCAGTGATGGCAAGTACGGATCGATGTCGCTGGACGAGTTGAAAGCGATGCCTTTGCCGCCGTTGGCGAAGCACTGCGCGCTCTTCCTTTGGCGAGTCACTTCCCAGCAAGAGGAAGCTTTCGAACTCGCGCGGGCGTGGGGATTCGAGCACAGCGGGGCCGAACTCGTTTGGGTCAAATATCGCGAGTGTGCCCTTTGCGCAGGACTTGGAAGAGCGGACCTCACAAAACTTGAAGTCTGCCACGGATGCGGCGGGGAAGGTGAACATCGCCTCATGGCCAACGGCTGGACGCTTCGCGCCTCGCATGAGACCTGCCTAATCTTTCGGCGCGGGCGCCCGAAGGTTTTGAACAACTCCACGCGGAGCGTGATTGAGGCCCGGCTTCCCATCGAGCTCGTTCCCCGCACGGGCAAAAAGCCCGGGATGAAGCGCGTCTCTATCCACTCGGCCAAGCCCGAGGTGTTCGCGGAAACTGCGCGCATGCTGTTTGCGGGGCCTTACGGCGAGAGTTTTGCCCGCTATGCTCGCCCGGGATGGTGGTGCAGCGGAAAGGAGTTGGGGATGTTTCACGGGGTCGATGCGGGCGATCGCTTTCGAGTGGACATTCGGCATCGTTCGGCCGCTTTTCCACGAAAGGCCAGCGATGAAAAGGCTTGATGCGTTGGCGGTGCCGCTTTGCCTTTTGGATGACCGGGCGTGGCGGGTTTTGCTTTCGCTGAACTTCATTGCCGATTCGGGCGGGGCTGTGGACTTTGCAAGCCTCGGTGTGCTTTCTGCACGTATCTACGGCGATTCCGGGCGCGCGGGCGAGCTCTCTGCGGCTTTGGATTCGCTGGCCAGCTCCAGCGCCGGCGGGCCGTGGATTCGTCGCACTGAAAACCGAATCGAGTTGCTGGCCAAGACCAAAAATAAACCCGCTGCGCGAGCCGTCCAGGCCTCGATCGCTGTCGTGGCCACTTCGGATCTAACCGAGCGGCAAAAGCGCATCGTGGCCGCCCTCGAATCGCTTCCCGGGGCACCCAAGGTCTGGCCAGAGATCGAGGCCTTCGCTCGCCGGCTGGAACTTGCCCGCCCTGATGTCGAGATCGAGCGGGAAGTAAATGCCGCTGGGCTTTGGCTTCAAAGCAATCCGAGCCACGCCAAAAGCAACCTTGCCCGCTTTGTTTCGAATTGGATTTTGAGGTGCAGGCCTTCGGATGCGGCGGCGCCCACGGAGGATGAGGCCGAGGCCGAGTCTTTGCCGCCCTTGGTTGAGGCCGCGGCGCTTCATCCGCGCGTAGCCGCGCTTTCCAAGAGGGCCGAATTTTTGGGCCCCAATTTGGCTGCCTTGGCTGGGATTGGGCAATTTGCAACGAACGAAGGGAAGGAAACCGATGGGCGATGATTCACGCGCCTTGAAGCTCGTAGCTTCGAAAAGGGCTCTCTCCAAAGATCAGCGCGAAGCTCTTGTTTCACGGGCTGAAAAGCTCGGCTTCGACGCCGCAATGCGCTCGATGGGGGCGCTCGAATTGGCGCCCCCTCATGATCTCGATGCAGAAGCGGCCGTGCTTTCGCATTTAATGCTTAAACCACGCGAATTCTTGCGCTTTTCCGAGGTGCTCCAAAAGGACGATTTTTATTCGGAAGCCAATCAAAAGATTTGGCATGCGATTGAGGATTTGCTTCAAATGAATCGCGAGCCCGATATCGTCGCAATTAACGCCTATTTTCGAGAACGCAATTGGCTCGTTCAAATCGGCGGACCGTCGTATTTAGCCCAAATAATCGAAGGCACGCCCATCATCCCCGATGCGAACTATTTGATGCATGCAAGGACGTTGGCGAAGCTTTCGCGGCGCCGAAAAATTGCCTCTACCTGCCAAGTTATTGCGGCCGAATCGTACAACGAGCTTTCGGAAGATTGGGAAACCGATGTTTTGGCCCGCATCCACCGTGCGGCCGAATACAATGAAATTGGGGAGGATGATTGTTCTGTTAGCGGCGCCGTCCGGGATGCCTACGATTCAGCCGTTGCGCTCACGCAATCCACGAAGGCTTCGCCGTGGTTCCCCTTGAGCGATCTTGATTCAATACTTGGCCGGGAGCTTGGGCAAAAGGTTGTTTTGATCAAGGGTAAATCGGGCGGCGGGAAAAGCGCTTTTGCCGGGGCCTTCGCTGTCGAGGTTGCGGCGGGCTTTGATGTCGAGCAATACGATGACAACGATGCAGTTCACAGGTATTGGCGGCACAAAAAGCGCATTGAAGACAACATTTTGCACATCCCGCGGGGTGTTGTTTTGTTTTCTCTCGAAATGCGCCGGGCTGAAATCGCAATGCGACTGTGTTGCTCTCAAGGACTCGTCAATTCCGAAACGATAAAACACAATTTAATGGGCGCCGATGACTGGCGCAGATTTAACGCGGCTGCCCAATTTATTCAGGACTTGCCATTAAAAATAGACGATCGCGCGCCTCTTACCTACCCCAGAATGAAGCTCAGAATAAAGCGCATTGCCGACGAATTCGCCGCTGTTGGTGTTCGCTTGCGGCTTGTGATTGTTGATTATGCCCAGCTTTTAAGCGCTCCACCAAATTCCGGCGTTTCTTCGAAGGAAGAGCTTCTTTCTGACATCGGGCAGCGCGTGAAAAACGAAATCGTTGGTGGTGCTGACAGCAAGCTTTGTTTTGCTTGGCTTACGCAGATCGATAAATTGACAGGCGAACCTAAACACTGCAAGGCCTTGTTTGAACACGCGGATATCGTGATCAAGATATCGGCGGAGAGTGCAGCGGCCAAGGGGCGTGGAGATTCGCCTTCAATGCCACGCCGCACGAAGATCGCAGTCGAAAAGAATCGTGGCGGGCGCGGCGGTGATGATGTTTTTGCGCATGGCTGGTTTCACAAGGCCTTCACGCGGTTTCACGATGCCGAATCGATTTACGCGGATGCGCCGCAATACAATCAGTATGGAGGCTGAGCGTGTTCCAAGCCGTTTATTTTGAATTCAAAGTGTTGAGCGAGAACCACTATCGAAGCGTGAACAATCGCTTTGCCGCCCAAGGCGCCGATAAAAAGCAAAAGAAAGCTTTTTCTGAGGCGCTTTCTCGATTGAAACAATTCCCGCTTTACCTTTCCGATGGGCGGCCAAACGAATTCAAGATCAAATTGGTTCGTGTGGCTAACAGCGCGCTTGATTACGGCAATTTTGTTGGAGGTGTGAAAGCCGGGCAGGACACCATCGCCGAATGGATCGGATTGGACGACGCTTCAACGAAATTGAAATTTGAGTATTTGCAACAGCGTTGCCCGCGCGGCTTTTTCGGCGTCCTCATCGAGATTGAAGACCTTTCCGAACTCTACGAGCACGAAATTGTTTTGGGCGATTGCCCGCGCCGGGAAGGCCAGGCCGAGCGTGATCCATCGTGGGCGCCCAAGCGCAATGGCGGGCAATTCAAACGCGCAAAGAAGACCGCCAAGTCACCGAAAGAGCCCGCGCTGTTTTGCTGGGTTGTTCTTCCTTGGATGCAGCGGGCGGGCGAAGGCACCTGCGCCACGCGAATCTTTTCTGGTCTAAAAGATGGCGAGGTGCCTCCACAAACTATTTGGATTGATGACCCGAATGGCTTAAAGATTCAATTCACGCGCACACGGCGCAATTTTGGTTCCCCGCTTGGGGAAGTTTGGTTGTTTCAAAGGAGCTAAACATGGCACGCACAAAGAAGAATTCTGAAACCAATTCGACAAATGCACCGAAAGATGATCCGGAAAAGGACATCGAAAGGCGGCAATTCAAAAGGGAATTGCCCGTGCCTCTCCAGGGTGAAGAGCTTAACAGAAAAGCGGTAAAAGCCGCTCAGCAGAGGGCGCAAGCCGCCGAAATGCAACGCGAGCTTGACGATGTTGTGAAGCCCAAAAAGCGCGCCATCAGGAAGCTCGAAAGCGATGCGGCCAAGCTTGAAAAAGAGGTGGCCGAAAAGTCAAAAACCGAATTGGTTTTGTGTGAGGAGCGGCGTGATTTTCGGGTAAACGAAGTAATTGTGGTCCGCTGCGATACCGGCGAAGTCCTCGATGGAGGGCCGCGGGCTCTTACCGGAATGGAGCGGCAACGGTCGATGAAATTGTCCGATGCGAAGGCCGAAACGGTGGTGCTGCCTGATGCGGCGGAAAAGGGCGCGGTGAAGCCATGAAAGAGGTCATTGCCGCGCGTGTGAAGGCCCGCATGGAGGCGCTGGGCATGAAGCGTGTGGATTTGATCAGAAATGCTGGCGTATCTGGTCAAACCATTGACGGACTGCTCAGGGCAGAAAAGGATTACTCATTAAGCGTTTTGACTTCTGTTGCCAATGGCCTCGGGATGTCTCTGCGCGAGTTTTTGGGTGCTGGGCTAAATAGCCCAAGCGATTCCCGATAGGCGCGCACGATTCACGCGATCGAGTTTCCCGCGTTCCGCCCTCGCTCATCCCCATTCCGAGCAATTCAATCGATGGTCTTGTAATGCCGTGTAAGGCGGACATTGATTGTCCTACCACGCTCACAATTATCTTGAAGCCCTTGTTTTCAAGCCTATAATGAACATCTCAAAATAAAAACGCCATCCCGCTTGCTGGTAACAATCGAGATGGCTCCGATGCCTGAACGGTTGCCCGTCCCGCACTCTCAACAAGCGGAAGGGTAGGACAGCCGTTCGGAAAGGTCAAGGGCTTTTTCGATGAACGTGCTTCCCTTGTCGAAGCGCGCGGAAGTGGTCGCGCATCTCACGGATGGGGCCGGCGTGCGCACATCATCCCGCTTGTGTCGGGTGCATAAGAACACCGTTTCATCCTTGGTTTTGAAGGTCGGCCAAGGGTATTGGAATCTGCACAATAGGCTTGTGCGCGGGCTCCAAGTGCATCGCATCGAGGCCGATGAGATGTTCACCAATGTTTTGATCCGCCAAGCGAACCTTCCGCCGAATTGCGACGATTCCGAGATTGGCGAGCAATGGGTATGGGTGGGCATGGCCACGGCTTCGAAGCTTGCGATCTCGCTTCATGTGGGCAAGCGGACAGCCGAGAGCGCGTATATCTTCGCCCGGGACCTTCGGGCAAGGCTCGCGACCATCCCGTTTATTTGCACGGATGGGCTTGTCGAATATGTGGACGCCTTCAAGACGCACTTTCGGGGCGCGGCCGACCATGCCCGCGTGGTGAAGAACTTCGGGCGAAAGAAGGACTACGACAAGGTTGCGCCGCCCCGGGATATGGTGAGCATCGAGAAGCGCGTTGGAAGCGGCGATCCCGATTTAGAGGCTGCTGGCACGAGCTACGTGGAACGCTTCAATTTGACCTTGCGCCATTACCTGCGAAGGCTCACGCGCCGATCGCCCGGGATGTCCAAGAGCTTGCGGCACTTGAAGGCGATGCTCGCGATCTTCATGGGCGTTTACAATTTCGTGAGGCCGCACGGCTCCCTGCGATGCACGCCCGCGATGGAGGCCGGGCTCACGGATCATGAGTGGACAATGGAGGAATTCATCGAGGCATGCCTTGAAGCCGAGCCTTGTCCGTTGCCCGTTCCCCGGGCTCTTGAGCCTCACCCCGATGCGAATAAGCGTAAGACGGAAACGAAGCCCGAAGGCCGAGGCGCGATGCGTAGAACGTCCACGGGCGCCGTCTTGCGTGCCGTCCAGGGTGGGAAGGGGACGCCGCCGATCTCAAAGAAGCACATCCCCGCCTTGGCCCGATGGGTTCAAAGGGAGCTGTTCGATGGGCTCGATGAGCCGCCTAAGCGGGAATAAAAAAGCACAACCCAACACCCGGGGATGTTGACAAAGCAAGATAAGAAAGTCTTCGCATCAGCAAAAGAGTGATGCAGCCTATCGGCTCACAAGTTTCAATCCACTCGCGCGCGGGTTCCGCATGCGAGGATTACGCTTGTATCCAAGGTGATCCGAATGGGCCAACAATTTGTGGTGGGGTATTTTTATAGGAGAACATTTGTGTGTTCTTGTGAGCCGTAGGCTCATCTTCTTTTTGATACGATTTTTGTTGCAGATCCAAAAATTAATGGCTTATACACGATCGCGTTGTGAAGCGCGCTGCGCGCAGCGCGCATCGCATCTTTTGAACCAAGGCTTTGCTTATCGACTCCGATTCTTCGCTTTAAACAAAACAAAACCCGAAGCGACATCACCCGCTTCGGGTTTTCGAATTGAAGTACGTCGCGACACCTCAAAAGCCCGCGACGAACCCTTCTGCCCCAATTCGTTGCACGATATTATGCGACGCGGGACGGGTTTGTCAACGGTTTTTTTGATGTCGCGCCTCATGGGGATTTCCCCGGAAAGGCGGCATCCACGATGGAACCGCGTCGCGTTGTCATTAACGGTAAAGACTATGTGGTTGTTTATTGCGCTCACTTCTTTCACAAAGGATTGAAGCGGCGCGTATATGCTAGAGATCACGGAAAGGCATGTTTTGCCATTCACATTCCTGTGGAGAAATACCGTGGAGCAGCGAACGACCAATTATCTTTGCCGTTCGATGAAGCCAAGAACGATAATAATCAGTAAATTGGTAACAGATTAGGCGCCTATGAAGCCCTAGAGTTCATAGGCGCCTCACTCTTAGCCCCTTGCTTCTATCGCGCGCCAATTTGGCGGTGCGCCGCACGCAATGCAATCGCCTTCGGGATCGGTCAGCCTTCCGAGCAAGGCATCAATCGAGATGTTCATCGCGAAGGCCACGCGGATCATGACTTCCGCTGAGATCCTGTGCTTTGCCTGAACGACCTCGTTATCCGAAGCGAGAATGGAAAGCTGACTCTCGCCCATGGACAGCGCCTTACACACGGGCTTCCACGGTCGACATGGTGTTGATTTTGGGAGCCCGTTTTCTTTCTATTGAGGTTGCGATGGACTCTCGCGTCGCCGTGCTTTTCTGCGATCCCAAGGGCGTCTACAGCGGCATCGACGGCCTTGACCTTTGGAGCGCAGATCGCGATGCGCGGCTTTACCAAGGCCCGGATCCCGTAGTTGCTCATCCACCGTGCGCGAGGTGGTGCCGGCTGGCCAAGCTTGTGGCTTCGCAGGGCGGCAAGCCCGTGGGCGACGACGACGGCTGTTTCGCTTCTGCGCTGGCTTCCGTGCGGCGATGGGGCGGAGTTTTGGAGCATCCAGCCCACAGCCTTGCATGGGCTGCCTACGACCTTTTAAGGCCTGTGCGCGGCGCTTGGATGCGCGGCACTTGCGGCAGCTGGGTGTGCGAGGTGGATCAATCGCATTATGGCCATCGAGCGATCAGCAACGCCGTTTCCGTTCGCAAAAATTCTTCTGGACATCGCCAAAAGCGCCCTCGTGATCTTGTCTTGAAAGTCTTCGCTGCTCTTGGCGTCTTTGTTTCGGATCTTGCGATGGCTTCGACTACGGCCTTTGTTTTGGCTGTTCGGGATCCCTGAAGGAAAGCGGAGAGGTCTTCTTTTCTTTCAGCGGGTTCGATCTTCTGAACCGCTTTCGAGCTCCGCGCGGGGCAGCTTCGCGCGGCCTTGCTCGCCCTTCGGGCATCGCATCCGCGACTCGCTCCCCGTGCTCGCTGTAAACGCACACAATTTTTTTGTTATTTCGTTCAGATGGAAGATCAGAGCGGGGTTCCTCTTGAGACGTCACAGATAAGAGCAAAAATTCTTCGAATCCGTCAACGCCCTCTTGTGTTGTTTTGAAAAATAATCTCCAGGCTTGACGCACTCGCGCGAATTCGCCCAAGGATTGCGAACCCGCCCAAGTTTTTGCTCTGCGCGCTCAACATATTGGTTGACATCCTAAAACAGCGTGCGCTACATGCGTTGGATGAGCGAAGATCAGAATTCAACAGGGCAAGGCATCACCAACACGGCGGAGCAGATTCGAAAAGATCCAGCGGTCGGGCTTGGATTTTTGGCCGGCTTCAACACCATTGAGCAACAAGAGGAGAACGGGCAACGCGAGTTCATAAAAAGCGATCTGCTCCCCGTGAAGCTTTTGGGTCAAGAAAAGCAATTCGAAGCGCTGGGATTTACGCTTGGGCCCCAAGTGGAAAGCGACAAGCTGTTCAGGCACGTCATCCTGCCGCAAGGATGGAGAAGGCAGGCGACGGATCATCCGATGTGGACGGATATCGTTGATGGCGACGGCTGTAGGCGCGTCGCTGTTTTCTATAAAGCAGCGTTTTACGATCGCAAAGCAACTGCCAGCCTCGTCGCTCGCTACTCGATCGAATGTGTTGACGAAGAGGCAGAGCGCTGGATTGTTTACGACTGCAAGCTGAAAAAGCCTGTTTTTGAGCCAGATGATGGCGCTCGTGACGCTTGCGTTGATTGGAAGGAGGCTCGCCCGCGCAAAACGCTTATCGAGGAATGGAGCGAGCCATGAGCACCCAAGAAAGACGCGGAGTGAAAGCTATTGCAGTGCTGCTGGTGACGCTGATTGTTCTTCCGCCCGCATCGGTGTTTATTGCGTGGGCAGTTGGATTTTTCAGCGCAACACAGGCCTGGTGCGTGGCTATTTTGGCGATGGCCCAAACATTGTTATGGATGGTGGCCATCGTTGCCGGGGGGAAGCGATGACCATCCAAACGATCCCCTATCCGCGCCACGGGCTCACGCTGGGCGGTTGTTGTTGGGGCGGCGATCGGAAGCCTACTCATATCCCGGTTATTGGTGCACGCCAGGCGGCAAAGTCGAAGAAGGGGAAACACACGCGGATGCCTTGCGCCGCGAACTGCGCGAGGAGCTCGGGGTTTACCTGCCGCCAGACTTGTTGATCGGAGGTCCGGCGGTGTACGTCCATACCTTCGTGAGCGGCGATACCTGGATAGTGGTCACCTGCTATCGCATGGACGCCATGGCTTTAATCGAGGAGCCAAGCGCCAAAGACGGCCTTGACGAAATTGCATGGTTCGATGCCGATTCGCTTAGGGACCTGTATAATTCTCGCCGGCTGATAAGAGCCGATGCAGCGCAGTTTTATAGCTTGCTGGCGTTGATTTCTGACAATGATCCGGAAGATGAGGTGCTGTGATGGATATCAAAAACGATTTGGAGTCCCTGCGCGGCCTGGCAGCCCGGGAATCCCAGCCGGCGCCCCAGGTTTCGACATGCCCGCCGATATGGCCCTCGCTGATAGCGCAGACGGAGCCGGGCGCCGCGCTTATCGAAAAGAACGGTGATGGCCGCGTGCTCAGGGGCCTTGCCGAGCGTATGCGGGCGCGAATGGAGCGCGGCCTGGCAAACTACGGCATGCCGCTTCGGGCGCACAATGGGCGGGAAGCTCTTGCGGACTGCCAAGAGGAGGTTTTGGACGCGCTGGCCTACGCGGAGCAGGCAAGGCAGGAAGGCCGCGCCGATCACGCGCTGGTAAACGAGCTCTTTGCGCTGGCCTACAAGCTCGAAAAAATGCGCATGGAGGCCGCGGACAAGTGATCAAGACCGAGGATGTTGACTGGACGCTTCAAGCCGAGATGGCCAAGCATATCAAGCTGCGCATGGCCGAGCGCAAAATGACCCGCTATGCGCTGGGCAAAAAGGCAGGGTTGCGCGGGCAGCACATCAAGGACGTGCTCGAATGCAAAAAAAACGTGCCAGTCTCGACGATGTACAGGATCGCACAGGCCTTGGAGTGCAGCGTGGAAACGCTATGCTCCGGAGAATATAAGCCAGGTGCGAAGCTATCGAGAGAGGCCGTCCGCGTGGCCTGGGAAATCGACGATATCCCGCCACGGCATGCCCGAAAGAAAAAAATCATCATGGACATCCTGCAAGAGGCCCGGAGGGAAGCCGAGCAAAATGAGTCTTTTGAATGAAGTCTACGACGTTGGTATTTGTCCGCATTGCGACGCGGCAGTTGATAAAAAGCTATGCGAAGAGCGCGGGCATTGGCAATGCGAGGTTTGCAAGGCCGAATGGTGCGGTATCTGCGGCCTCGATCATGCTATGGCGGCGGATTCAGCGACGTATTTTCAAGAGCTTTTGGAGGCGCATATCGAAAACAACAAGGTGCCGTTTGGATATCGGCCGTTTGCGAAGCTGGACGAAGCAAAGCTCAACTGGCTGATGGAGCAACTGAAAGAAGAAAAGGAGCAACGAAAGAGGGACCGCCAGATTGGCAGCATAGGCGATCCACCAAAAATGCAATATGATGATGTTGAACCATCCGCAAACAAAGACACAAGATTCAACCAATACGCGAATCAAAGCCAAGCGGATGCGTGGGGCCAAGGGCGCAGACCGAGAACAGCTTGACAGCGAAGACGAATGAGCCGAACGGGAGGTGATATATGGCTAAAGTTTTAGAGCTTTTTAAGCGGCCAAGTGGGCGTCCCAAAGAATCGCAGGTCAGCGAACCGACTGCCTGCCCAATCACTAAAGGCGATTGGGCAGGGGGCACCACCGTGGATGGCGTGGTGGTGCTGATTTTGCGACGGCATGATGTGAAAAGTATATGCGAAACCAGGATAGATCTATGCGTTGAAGATGCGGAAGCATTGCGGGAAGTGCTATCGACATCAATATATGATGCAAAAAAGCAATTGGCGCGTATACGCGGAGAGCATTTATGGTTCATTAAGCTATCAGATGAGCGCGATAAAATCGTAGCGTGTCATGGAGGCGGTGAGGCCTTGTTTAGAAAGAGCATCGCCAGGAAGGCGCGGACGTGTGCCGCATGTGGAGATAAATGCGGGCCTGGCTTGATATGGGTGTTTGACCGCCGCGTATTGAAAGAATCGGCCAGGAATCGAGTGATTGAATGGCAATATTTTGCCATCTGCACAAAGTGCGGCGTTCCGCAGGACCCATCGTTGAAAGAGATAAAAAACTCTTGACACGCCGTCTGCAATAGCAACGCTGGACGAAATGCCCGCCGCGAAAAAAGCCGCTCGAAAGCGCGCGAATCCGCACAGCAAAGCCAATTTAAAGATCAAGCCGTGCTCGGTTTGCACGCATGCGCAAGTGGATCGGATCAATCACCTGCTCCGCTGCAATGCGCTTCAAACAACGGTTGCCAAGGACTTTGGGCTTTCGCATTGGGCGGTGCATCGCCATCTCCGCCGCAACCATGTGGAGCTGCGCACGGCTATTCTTCAGGACATCGAAATCTTCATCGATCTCGATGCGCCGAAAGCAGCGCGTGAATGCGTGCGCGTGGCCGCGCTGATGCTCCAAAAAATCATCGATAAAGGCGAGGGCGATATCAAAGAAGGACTGCGGGCGATCGAGGTCCTGATGGACGCCGTGCGCCTTGCGGCGCAACTCGCCGGGAAGCTCAATCCGCAGCCGGGCACCAATGTGGCCAACGACCATGAGATCAAAGAGGCGACCATCAAGCTCGAAAAGTTGCTTGCAGAGCACGAATTGAAAGCTCCATCGCCGCCGGCCGAAACGCTGAATTGATATGCAGGCGCGGGAGCACAACCCCGAAGGCGAAGCGCGGATTGTTGAAATCGCATCGAGGCACAGCGGGCGCGAAGCTCTGCGGGCGCTGTCCGATCGCGAACGGTATTCGATCACCAAGGATTGGAGCATGATGGCGCGGCCTAAGCAGCTTCGCCCGCGCATTCCGTTTCATGTGTGGCTAATCCTTGCTGGCCGCGGCTTTGGCAAAACAGAGACGGGCGCGCAGACCGTCAGCGAATGGGCAAAGACGCCGAACACCTTGATCGCCTGCGTAGCGCCCACGCATCGAGATTGCCGCGAAACGCTTGCAAAAGGCCAAAGCGGCATTATCGCAGCCCATCCGAAGTGGGCACAGCCGAAATACAACCAGGGTCACGGGATCATCGAGTGGCCGAACGGCTCTCGCGCCTATCTCTATTCAGGCAAAGATCCTGATCGTCTTCGCGGCCCAAACTTCCACAAGGCTTGGATCGACGAAGCCGCTGCATGCGACTACATCGACGATATTTGGGAGATCGCTGTAAAGGCCGTGCGGCTCGGGGAAAACCCCGAGATCGCCATCACGACCACCCCGAAGCCAATCCCATTTTTGAGGGAACGCCTTGACGAAGATTCAACCGTCGTGACCCACGGCACAACCTGGGAAAACGCGCGCAACCTATCGGCGAAGGCGCTTACCTATCTAAAAAAAACCTATGCGGGCACGGATGTTGGGCGAGAGCAGCTCGAAGGCGAATTGCTCGACGATGTTGCAGGCGCACGCTTCAAGCAATCGTGGTTCGACCAATATCGAACGCTTCGATTTCCGTTCGTGGATGAGTACGCGATCGCCATTGATCCAAGCTCTTCGGATAAAACTTCCGCGTGCGAGTGCGGAATTGTGGGCGGCGGAATCGGGGAAGGCGGGGCCTGCTATGTGCTGCATGACGAATCGATGAGGGCCACACCGGCAAAGTGGATAGAGAAGGTTCGCGATCTCGCCCAAAGGAAAAAAGCGAAGCGCATCATCTACGAGGCCAACTATGGCGCAGGCTTCATCGAGGATTTGTTTATGCTCTTGGCGCCCGAGCTTGTGCCGCTACTGCGCCCCGTCCACGCCGATCGCGATAAATGGGCGCGGGCTGAACCAGTCTCAGCGCTTGCCCAGAATGGCCTTCTGCGCATGTTTGGCCACCATCCCGCGCTTGAAGCCCAGGCCACAACCTGGACGCCCAGCGCTCGAAAAAGCCCCGATCGAATGGATGCGATGGTGTGGTTAGCCATCGCTGAAAAGCTCAAGAAAGAGCCATCTTTGCACTTAAAGAACAGGGATACGGTTTACGGATGAAAACAAAGATTCTCGACCGCACGCACAGCACGTTGGATCTCGATCTGCTCACCGAATACAACGCGCTTTTTGAGGGCGGGCAGACGTTCCATAAAGAGCTTCGACGCTTCGCCCCACAGCTTCCCGGAGAGTCCAAGCCCAACTATCTCTACCGGCTTTCGCGGATGCGATATCGCGGGTATGTAGGGCCGATCGTGCTTCTGTTCGCCTCTGCGCTGTTCCGCGCGCCGTATGAAATACGAGCTCTTCGCCAAGGCATTCCGGTAGATATGCATCTTGCGATCGAAGCGCTCAAGACGGATGCTGATGGGCATGGCATGGACTTGATCGCCGTGGCAAAAAAAGCCTTCATCGACACGGCTATCGGCCGCGTGTCTTGGCTGCATTGCGAGATGGAGGATGGGCGCCTAACCATCGAGGCAGAAAGCCCGTTTTGCGTCATCAATTGGCAAACAGAAAGCGATGGCTTGGAATGGATTGTGGAGGCCGAAACAAGCTTCAAACTGGCCTCTCCGTACGCCGAAAAGGGGACGTATGTGCGGCGCTGGCATATCTACGATGAAACATCAGAAACGATGTTTGAAGCCGCGTGGCCAGAAGACAAAACAGAACCAGAGGAAGCCCAACAAATCAGCGTTGAACCGCATGGTTTTGCTCAATGCCCATTTGTACCGGTGTGCGCTCCGCCGGGGATGTGGTTGATGGGAATTCTCGGCGATGTGCAGCGGCGCATTTTTGAAATCTCAAACGCCTTTGATTCCGCCCTTAATGGCGCGGCCTATCCAACTGCCGTGCATGAAAAGCACAACCCAACATCGGAGCCCAAAATCACACCGGGCGGGCTTGCTGAGATCGCTGCAAACGAAAAGCTTTATTGGATCGCTCCGCCGGCGGCTCCGTTCGATGCGTTAAGCAATCGTGAAAAAATGTTGATCCAAGAGCTTGGCCGGCTTGCTGCTCAAATGGCCTACGGCGTCGATTCGAATGCGCCCGCGGCTCTTGGGCGAAGTGCGGAATCGAAGGCGGCGGATCAGCAAAGCACCATCGTATGCCTTCGTGAATTTGGCCGCGTGATCCGTGAAGCGCTGCAAGTGGCTCTCCAAATCTGCGCCGATGGAATCGGGTTCGACGCCCAAATCAGCGTGGAGGGCTTCACCGAATTTTCGGATGACTCGATCAGTGAATTGGTGGCTGCACTGAAAGAGACCACTGACCTCGGGATGAAGTCGCCCCGATTAAAGGCAGAGCTGCAAAAATCGCTTGCTAAAAAGCTTTTGCCCGGTGCAGCGTCAAGTGTGATGGATGCAATTCAAAAAGAGCTTGACAGCCCAGCCCAGCCCAATCCAACGCCATTGACATAAGCCGAAACCACCCTCCATCTTTGGGGTGCGCTGCGCGTTAGCTCCCTGGCAGCCCGCGCGGCTGAAAAGCCAGAGCACCCAAAGGTGAACCGTGCCCCCAAACGAATCCAACGACCAAAACCAGACCACGCCGAACCCGAATGCAGGAACGCAGAATCAGGCGCCCGCATTCGATCCTGTTGCTTTTGAAAATAAGCTGATGGCGCAAAACCGAAAAATGATCGACGGCGCGCTTGAAACTTTCGCCAAAAAACTTGGCTCGACCGATCGCAGCGAAAACCAGCGGGCTGAAAACCAAAGACCCGATGGGCAACCCGCTGGGCAAACGAAGGCCGACTTGGAGATTGCCACGCTTAAAAGGCAACTCGAAGAGGTTTCGGCGAAGCAAAACGCTGCAATCGAGGAAGCCCGACAGGCAAAGATTTCGGAAGCGATCATCGCCAATTCAACGGGCAAAGTGCGGACGGCGATGACCAAACATTTTTCGGCGTTGGTCGCCCAGCGCATCAAAACCGCAGAAGGCGATGGCACGCTGTTTTTGGATCTGGACGGGAAGAGTTTTGGGATCGCGGAGGGGATTTCCGAACTGCTTAAGCGGGACGATTTTGCAGGCTTCCGGGAAGAGCCAAAAGCTCCACCACGGCGGTCCGTGAATGCGCCCGAAGGTGGGCCAAGGGCGGTTTTGAAATTCAAACCGGAACAAATTTCAAAAATGAGCGGCGACGATCTAATTAACGCCGCAATGAAAAAGGATTGAGGAAACGCTATGGCTGATGTGCCGTTTACGCTCGCGCTCATGATTGGGGCAATCCCGTATTTGCTCCCGATGACCTCACAAATTGGGCGTACCGCGCCTCTTTATTCTCGCCTTCGCAAGGTCCGGGCCTCCGGTAAATTGGCAAGCGAGGTGATCGAAAAGGGCGGCGCGACCGTTTCGAACATTGCGGAGGGTGCAGACGGGCCCGATGCAAGCGTGAACGGTGAAGATAAGTACGTGCATGATTTTGGCACATATAGCTCGGTGATCAAAATCACTGAGCAGGCCCGCCGCGCGTCAAGTGTGTCCACGGGGCCTGCCGGAAGCACAGGCACTTATTCGGCGAAGCTTGCGAACCAGGTTGCAACGCGCGTTGTGCAGATTCTCGAAAAGCTTGAAAGCCACCTCTGGACCGGAACAGGCCCGGGCGCGAACCAAATTGTCGGGTTCGAGGACGCGATCGGCGACACCACGAACACTTATGCTGGTATTGATCGCACCATCCCGGGAAATGAATATTGGCAACCCAACGTCTTTGATGATGGTGTTCCCACGTCTCCGACGAAGGCACTTATCGAAGACGACATGACCGAAATCGCTACCAACGCCTATAAGCCTGGCAGCCCCGACATCATCATCGCCAACGATAAAATTTTTAATGCTGTCCGCCAAACTCTCCAAGGGCAGGTCAGCTACAACGTCACGACCCAAAACCCTGCGATGCCTAACGATCTTTCGGTTCAGGTTTCGATGGGCGTGCTGCAATTCGGCAATGCCGTGATGTTCAAGGACGTTTATGCGCCCGTCGATTCGATCACTTATCTGAACAGCCAATATGTTTGGCTTGAATATCTCCCGTATGCTCAAGCGCTCATGGATGCGATGGCGATGCTCGATCCCGAGGTGATGAACGCCATTCGCGAGGCAATGATGAACGCCGACCTATCT
>Ga0316626_10000039_pt1 | contig 45282 bp, 51 predicted proteins | sample OWC_Aug_T1_C1_D5_FD_207656 | JGI IMG/M metagenome (GOLD analysis project Ga0316626, IMG submission 207656) | Wetland soil microbial communities from Old Woman Creek delta, Ohio, United States - OWC_Aug_T1_C1_D5_A | ecosystem: Environmental > Terrestrial > Soil > Wetlands | place: USA: Ohio...
CAGGGTTACTGCTATCTGGCTTAGGGGTAAAGTGTGTCTCAAACGTGGTATAACGCAGTGCAACAGCAAGTTGAGCAGCAATGAATCCACAAGTATGATCCGAGAAGCCCAGCTCGTCTACATCAGTTTCAAACAGAGTCATCCAGGCTAGATTAGCGTCATGTGAATCAGCAGGATACTGGCTGGTGCATTTCATAAGTATAACACGCGACGCGTCCTTAACGGCCAGTATAGCATTCCATATCTCACGCGCGGATGCTGCGCCCGTACTGATAGCTAGTGGTATATTGTACTGCTTAGACCAATAGGCCGCGCGCGCTAGCATGGGCCGATATACTATATCGCCGGAAGCGATCTTGATACCATCAAGATATGGCGCGCACTGGTCCAGTAGCTCTAACGTAAATACCGACGCCCATAGTTCCATGCCACAACCATTAGTCAGGGATTTTATTACCGATAATTCATTTACTGGAAATTTATAGCGCTGCAACTTTTGCCAAGTGCTAGGCATGCGTGCTTGATCGTATAACTGATCCAGTCCAATTTGATACTTGATGGCTGTTGCGCCAGCTTGATATGCTTGAGCGATCGCTGAACCCAGTAGTTCCTTATCGCCGCCCCAGTTAGTACCTACTTCAGCTATGATGCGTATTGGTCGGTCCATTACTTACTCCTTCTTCTTATCTTTTGCTTCCCGATCCTTCTTTTCCTGCTCTATCCTCTTATAGTTATCATCATACCACGGTAATACCTCTTCCCAAACATCATCCCCGGGATCAGGCTTCTTCTTTTTATCGTCTGCCATCTCAATACTCCTATGCCAGTCTATCTATTACATCTATTAACTTAACCCAACTTCACAAGTATATAATATATCACTATACGACTTAGCCATACAAACATATATACTTTCTACATTTAGTCCAGTATCATTAGTAAAATTAAATAGTAACTGGGAAATATCAGAACGTAAGTAATTAATACGATCACGTGTATATTTACTAACTGGTTGCTCTTTATTATTTTGAATTACTGTTGCAGTATCCATCTTTACTTTCCTATGCTAGCCTATCTATTACTTCTTGTCCACTAATCCTACGCGCTGTCTTACTACAAAACATCTCATCAACAGTAAAGTTATCCACAACCATATCCGGCCATACACGCCATGCACCAGCAAAGGCTGGCTCATGATACTCTCCAGGCGCAACTAACGCCTCGTGCTGCTTCTCATGCGCACCAAGGGGCTCCATGCGCCACTTACTGCGCTCCTGAAAGCACTCTGCCAAATCATACAGTGCAAAAGCAGGTGTATTAGCAGGTACAAATACCTCGCCGCCTTGCATATTATTGATGGCATCGATCACCAGCTTAACAGCACTAGCGGGCTGCATAAAGAAGCGTGTAGTCTCTGGATAGCGCACGGTAATACGATCGCCGCGCTCGGCCTGCTCGCGCCAGATCGGTATCACCGATCCATTACTGCCCATAACATTGCCATAGCGCACCGCGCTGAACATAGTTTGCAGAAATGTACCCGTTTCATTACGCGCCAACCACAAGCGCTCAGCTATAGCTTTAGTCATACCATAATGATTCAGTGGGGATACCGATTTATCCGTCGATATAAACAAGCAGCGCTCAATACTGGCATCCCTGGCCGCATCAGCTACAACCTGTGTACCCAGTACATTGACCCTATGAAACTCGTCTACCGCATACTCGCCGGTATCTACTCTCTTTAGCGCGCAGGCATGAATCACTATATCCTGGCCCTGGCATGCTCTATATACTTGCGGAGCATTACAGATGTCAGTCAGTATAGTCCGTACTTGTGGATACCTAGCTTTGTACTTAGCTTGCTTGTGGGGATCGCGCGATATAATCGTCAATTCATTTCCTTGCTTCAGTAACACATCGGTTAGGGCATGCCCTAACGTACCAGTGCCACCGGTTATCAGTATCCGCAGGCTACTACGATCCTGCAAAACGATTCGCGGTTCCTCGCCGCGTCCAGCCTGTGGATTCCCGTCCATACTATCCATATTGTACTCCGTGTCACGGTAGCACTTTATGCTACCTATATTATACCATCATTGCTATGCTATTGTCAATAGACAATGCTCAAGTCTTTTTACCAAGACTGTGAATATGACTTCGCGTTAGTGGCTGAATACCGCCAACATCACTATATTCTTCTTTACTAGGATTGTCAGTTAGGTCTGAGCTGCCAGTAGAGGAAACATCAGACCGATCGGATCGCACAGAAAGCATCCTTTCAATACCCTTTAATGTTTCATCTATATTACTCAGTCTATTTTCTAGGCTAAATGGTATGTCAAGAATACCGGGTGTAAGAAATACCCCTGATGCAGTTGGTGCGTCGGCAATAGCTTCCAGGGCTACATCAAATGCTTGAGCAACACTTGTATTAACACTCAAGGCACGTATATACTCTACTGTAAATGTACCAGCCGCACTATCCTCCGCCTGGGTGGGAAATCCGATAACGTTAACGCCAGCCCTGCAAATAGCTTCAGTAAGTGAACGCAAGTTCTTATCACGTACTTGGCTACCGCAAGCTGCCATAACCATAACTTTCACTCGACCGTTACGGGATACCTGAGTTGCTAGCCACTTAGTACGTACTAATGAGTTATCGGACAACAGCAAGCCACCCGGCGCGCCGTGCCCAGACCAGACAACTACATCGGCTGGTGAGCGCAAAATAGTAGCTACGTCATCTAGATATACCTTATTACCAGTTAATGTCAATACCCTAACATTAACAATCTTCTGAATACGTCCCAGCTCACTAAGCCATGCCAATTGTGTCTGACCATCGACAACTGGCGCAATCCAAGTTACAAGTAATTCATCCATGGGGTTCCTCTGCTACAATGAAAGATGCTATGTATTATACATCACGAAACGGTACCGGGTCAACCCAATTAGCGTACCCTGGATTGCGCATACCATTTACCTTGATCGAGAAGTGAACATGCGGTCCCGTACTGTTGCCGGTATTGCCTGATAAGCCTACGACTTGCCCAACTTGTACTTTATCGCCAGTCTTTACTAATATTTTACTGAGATGAGCATAGATCGTTTGGTAATTTATACCTATAATGCGTAAATATGTACCGTATCCACTAGGGTCATTTCCAGTATAGACCGTTCCATCTTGTGCTGCTAAAACTTGTGTACCTAATGCTATAGCGTAATCGATTCCATCGTGGCCAGATAGACCAAATTTCTTGTACCAGTCGGGATGTTCGCCAAACCATTGACTGACATAACCCTTACCGATAGGTAGTGGGCGAGCTAATGATATTTCCATGGGTTAGATTCCTACGGCCATCATTGTCCAACGAGCTGTAGCAGGAACTTCCATAGTCCATATGATGTCCTGTACATGCGTAGTAACTTCTACAGACTGAGGAAGAGGAGGATGATCGTGTGTACTAAAACCATTAGAGTTGTAGGCTGGTCCAGCCTCAAAAAACAGAAGGCCAATAGCCGGTGGAGGACCATAAAACGGCTCCTCAATTTCTAATTCACCGTCGATGTATAAATACCGCGTTCCAGGGCTATTTCTGCCATCAAGATAAATTTCTACTTCATATAGTGTATTTGGTACAATAGTACTGGTGCTCTGTTCCCCGCCGGACTCTAAAACTAACTTCCCATCACCGCGCACTGAAAATTCCGTCATAAGAGCGTTAAAATTGTAGCCCAATCCAATTACACCTGCCGGATAATCATCAAAAGGCAGATCATATGGCAACGCGGTGATAGAAAACGTGCACTTGATCCTGTGAACATTAGATAAATTTGTAACACCTGATTTATAGGAATAGCAATAGCCAGTAGTACCATATCCACCAGGTGCGCCACCATAGTAAGCCCATTGATAGAAATCATAGGAGTCTGTGATAGTACCATTACCAAATACACCCTGATCCCAAATCGCTTGACTAGTCCAACTATCAGTTGGTGGAGCAAATGTATAAAGTATAGTCCCAGCAGGAGGAACAGCCATAGTTATGTCCTTTCAAAATACACATCTACAGTTAAATATGTCCCAGTAGATGCACTAGAAACAATAGCTGATATCGAATCAAATGAACTATTAACATTCTCGGTAGTAGCAGTTCCACCACCAGACCCAAATGCGAAACCAACTCCAGCAGCAATCCCAGAACACTGACCATCCGACGAGATTCTTACTGTTCTAATAGTCAATGGGCTACCGGTAATATTAGTTGGCCCTGGTACAGTAGTCACAAATAACGAAGGAAACATCTCAAAAAACGCTTGCCCACCAGCCCCTCCACCGCCCGCGCCGGGAATCCAGTGCTTAGTAGCTGACTCATAGGTCAACGCGTCGCCATTCGCTGCGCCAGCTACATATACATCGCGCAAGAACCCCAGCGGTAAACTAACCGGATCATTACCAGCTGGTTCATGCTCAAAATGATGCGGGAATACCCAGGCGCGCACGCGTGTATATATATGTCGCCATAACAGCGATAAGAATGCTTCAGCTTCATGCGATGAATTATCAGCCATTGTATATAATTCTATGCTGCGTTGCCGATTGCAAGATATGTTACCCAACAAGCACTTGGGTCAGCATCATCCATGACGCATGTGAAACCAGTCTCTTCAATAGACTTGATATCCATTAGGCCAGCTACCGCGTCATCGACCACGTTAGCGTAAACCGCGCTATCGTAATTAGCGTAAGCCGTCTCACTATCAGCCAGCCCATTCTCGTCCGAGATAGCGGCACAAGCTCGGTTACTGGCCGATGTAGCTGCCCCGATACTGGCGCGAGAATGGACGGTTTGCGTGTCCTGGGTGCTTAGAGCGCGGTTGGCACTGGCGAACAGAAGTGCTGAAGGTTGGAAACCAACTGTTTCGGCTATGTCATTACCATCGGTGCGTGTAGTAAGATCGCTAACAGCGTAGCTACCACCCTTCAAACAGATATAACTGACATAAACTGGATAGTCACCTTCAAGGTTGTTCAACCGGAACCCGTTCGACAGGAATGAGACGAAGGTGTTCCTCATATCTACTGTTGCTACATTACAACAGGCTATGACCTCGCCGTTGTAGCCGTAACCGGCGGTTTGCGAATCACCAACACCATTCTGTCCCTCTATAGAAATAACACCCTGGGCGGAACTACCTGTTGCCATGCCGAGGGAGAAGCGTTGAATGCCTAAATCAGCCGCGCTTGGATAGCGCTGGTGGGCTGTTATCAGAACATCGGGCTGGAATCCCACGCTAGTGACATCCCATTGCCCGGTGCCGGTTGGCAGCTGGACGCTGCCAATGTATACGTTTGTCAGGTCCGCGCCACCCAGTGCGAGGTAGGAAATTCGGTAGGCTTGTGTGAACTGGTCATCAACGGTGAGCGTGAACCCGTCAGCGTCCATGCTGGCAAAGTCCAAAATGCCATCGAGAGTGCCTGTATCGGTGTAGCAGCGCACAACTTCTGTCGTATAGTGGGCCGTGCGGCTGTCCATGACAGCCTGGGCGTCTTCACTGATAGTCATCAAGCAAAAGCGGCTGCTATTGCTGGCTGCTGCGCCAAAGCCGAGGTTGAATGTACCACCAGCTACGGTGTCACCTGTACCAGTCGAGCCACCCCAGAAGAACATCACAATCTTGGGCTGGAAGCCCAAGCCAGAGATAGCCTGGGTCTGGGTAGCGGTCTTAGCTGTGTCTATATTGAAGCTACCTACTTTTGATACTACCCCGGCGGGCTCACTAGGACTGACACTAGAAGAAGGCGATATACTTGGGCTAATACTTGGTGACTCTGATACAGATGGGGATAGTGATATACTTGGACTTAGACTAGGCGACTCGGACGGCGATTCACTCACGCTAGGGCTTGCACTAGGGCTAACTGATGGTGATTCACTTACACTAGGACTCACACTTGGACTTACAGATGGCGATTCACTTACACTAGGACTTATAGATGGTGATTCAGACGGCGATTCGGAAATAGATTCAGATGGTGACTCACTCATACTTGGGCTTATAGATGGTGATTCACTAATACTCGGACTTACACTAGGACTTACAGATGGTGATACTGATACAGATTCAGACGGTGATTCACTTATACTTGGGCTTAGACTAGGACTCTCAGACGGTGACTCGGACAGCGACTCTGATGGCGATTCACTTACACTAGGACTTATAGATGGTGATTCACTTGGACTTTCACTAGATGCCTCACTTGGGCTAATTGAAGGAGATACTGACGGTGATACACTAGGAGATACAGAAATACTGGGTGATACACTAGGCGATACAGAAATACTAGGTGACGTACTGGGTGATGCACTAGGTGACACCGATGGAGATACACTGGGTGATGTACTTGGTGATATCGATGGTGACACAGAAATACTAGGTGACACACTAGGTGACACCGATGGGCTCACAGATGGTGACTTACTAGGAGATAGCGATATGCTAGGTGACAACGACGGACTAGGTCCACCCTCAATCTGACCAGTCTCACGTGCTTGATCAGCGGGTATCGAGCTAACACATGTCAACACTTGTGAGAATGAACCTTTACGACTAATCTCTGTATCAACTTCCTGAACCCAGAAGTTCCGACTGTTAATATATAATCGGCACGGCGATATCACGGTAATCGTATCGCCTGGATTGATCAAGTCATCGCGCGGTGTAGTAAGTACAACCTTCTCTTTCCAGGAATTCCTCTCAGTCAGCAGCCAGTTAGCTACCTCTTCACACGACATACCACTGCCAGCCGTACCGTCAGCCTGTAATTGCTTCTCGATAAAGGTACTTGAAACCTTATCGGTTAGATACCACTGTGTACCTTCTTGTTCTATTAGGAACGGATTAGATGCTGCCGCTGTATACTCGATCTTAGTCTTACTATCCTCTCCAGGCCAGCCCTCTACTATTACCCTATTGCGCGCCTCCAGAATAGTAGACGTATCCGTAGCTCTATAGATATCAATACCCTCTGTAAACGTAGCTATGGGGGACGCGCTCGGAGCCATGGTGATCTGTGTACGCTTAATAGTACCGTCGGCTGTATCATATGTACGATAGCCCAGACAGATAGAGTCCATACGCTCAATGAAGGATAGACCAGTCTCGCCTTCTTTCCAATCGAAGCAGCCGAACTTTTGTGCTTCACCAGCCCCAAATACAATACCAGTGCCGCCAATACCAGTCAGTACTTCTTCATTTAGTGGCACCCATGAGCCGGATGACTTGCAAATATACAAGATAGTAGACACCATCACTTCGTCGGAATGTCCGTAACCGTCGTCTAAACCGATAAGCCAAGCCGCGTAGCTCGACATATCAACATCGACTTCAGCCTCTAGGATTTCCGGTAGACCAAGATGACCCTTGCAGTTTAGCACTGTCTGCTTAGGGTATAGGCTATTATCGGCTGTTACAAAATAACCGGTAAAGCGCCTAGACGCCGTAGTATTATTGCCGCCCATATCGATCTTGATCTCATCCCACGGCATGATCATAGATGGCGATGAGCGCAGGGTAAGAGTTGCTTCTGCTACGCGTAAGTTAAAGCCAAGCTGTACTCTAGCGTCAAGCACGTCGGATAACGACGCACTATTCAGTGATGCAGCTAGATACGGCTTGCGGATAACACTCATGGCCTATTATGGAGATGGCGATATAAATGTGGCATCAACAATACTCTTGCCGTTGACGCCGCGGAATGTACGCTGTAGACTAACTAAGGCTGCGCTAGCCGCGCTACCACCGGGGTATGTTAGATCAGCCTGTGTGCCAACCAGATTACGCATACCTATATAGCTGGCTTCTATAGGGAAATACAACGAGAAATCCAGGTGATTGGATGTGCGGCCACCGATGTCTATGTAGTTCAAGCTACCGCCCGGGATATGATACTCGGTTACCTCCGCGCTATCGACACCACCGGGCTTAGTAATAAGTACTGTAAAGCTTGCCGAACCAAAGGTATATATATCTGCCATTATCCTGCTCCTGGGAGCCCAGCCGGGGCCGGGTAGCCAGCTCGCTCTTCAGCTTTACTAAATGCCCTAAAGACTGCCGCGACTATCTCATCAGCAACTGCTGCACCCCTGTCACTTATAACTTGTACTGCTCCTGGCTGTATGGTAACATTTACATTATTAGTACCGATAAGAGTTGTGCCGCTTGGATTCGGTATGCCAGCTATCGGTGCCGCGCCGGGAGTGCCTATCAGCGGTATTCTGGCTACAATAGCGTTCAAGATGTTAACTAGATCAGTATGTAAGATAGGTATGTTAGTTGTAATGAATCCAAGTATATTCTGTAAATGAGTTACCATAGTAGATGATAAGCCAGCCATCGCAGTTGTAGCCGTCGCGGTGTCAGCCGCTGCCGCCGTTTCCCCAGTAGTAGGCAAGCCCATCTTGCCCTTGATTACATCAGGGCTAAGACCTGACATCTTTGCCATCTCATTGACAAAAGCATCCATGCTGGCTTGATTAGCACTCTGGGTATTAAGAATATCAATAAACTTTTGTTTATCGATCATGCCTATGACATCTGGAGTGTAGTTACCCATCTGGAAGTCACGAATGATCTGCATAGCTTTAGCTAAGTCGCCGCCAGCATACTTATCAGCGATATTACCCCAGGTAGCTTCTGTTCCCTCACGCATACCCTTAGCCCAAGCTTGCAGACGATAGATATCCTCAAACGGACCATTGGCCCCTGGCGCAAACGGACTTTCCGCGCCACCGGGATAGCGCACATCATCAAGACTAATGCTAGCACTGATACCCTCTTCTAGGGCAGATCGAATAGCATCCCTCATAGCATCAGCTGCTTGCTTGCCAGCATCTTCCCAATCTCCTGGATCAAACCCAAAGTCGTCAGGCGTTATAGGAACCTCTCCTGGGGTTGGCTGTGCAGCAAACCATTGCTTGCCACCAGCCGCGGTTTTCCATAAATCAATCCAGTGCTTCTTTTCGGCTGTAATGTTCCTATTTACTGCAAGAAATTCAGCATTTAGAAGTTTCAGCGCTTCGATCTGGGCATCAGTAGAAGCCCAGGATGTCTTAGCCAGCGCATCATACTTCTTGATAACTTCCTTTATGCCTTCAGTATTGGTTTGCCATAGATCAGACGATCTCTGATCTGCCTCACTAATTTGAGTGGATAGACCAGCGAGTATAGTAGAATTTTCCGGGCTGATAAATGGAGTAGAGAAAATTGCTTTAGCGTCCTCACCAACTTTAGACCATGTTTGGAGACCAAGCTTGAAATCTTCAAGGCTGGCCTTAGCATCATTGATCGAGTCGCGTACTGGGTCAAAAATAGGTAGAGCTGCTATCTTATTGATCAGACCAATCAACCCATTAATAATAAAGTTGAAAGCCTTTACTATAACATTAGCTATAGGACGTAGAATATAATCAAGGATCGTATTACCAACTGCTTCAAGGGCTTTGACAAGCGGAGCTAGTGCTCTGCCTACGATACCTAGCATCTCCATGAAACTAGTAGCAAGGTTAGAGAATGTATCTTTAATTACTTGCCATACACTCTGTAGGGGAGTTACTACATTATCCCTAATAGCTGTTCCGACATTAACAAAAGCGCCCCAAATAGATTTAGCTAAACTTACCACAGCTTGCACTACTAAAGAAGCTAGGCTGATAATTATTTTGAACGGTATAATCAACACATTAGTTATAGCTCGACCGATACTATCTAATGCTATTACTAAGTTGATAATACCCTTAGCAGTAGTTGTGATAGCAGTATATAGTGATGACCAAAGCGTTATAAACTGGGAAATCTTAGTACGTATACCATCCACGAACGCTTTCATTAGCGCGTCAACATAGGCGATACGCGCGCCAATCGAGCCAAACACACCGGAAGCCATAGCGCCTATACGTGGGAATATGTCAATAACTTCTTTTATACGGATAATAAGCTGTGCAAGTACACCCTCAACCCATGTTACTGCTATGGCTAGGCCACGAAATACATTGAATACTACCTGACCCCAATCTATAGTCTTCGATCTACCTTCGGTTAGGATAGCTATTGCGTTACTAAAAGTCTGACCGAATTTATTAGCTTCCAGTTGCTTGAAGACTACCTGTAGGGATGAGAATACATCGCCAAGGAAGCCGCCAGCTTTAGCAAGGTCGGCTACCGTGCTCTTGAACTCAAATATATTCTTCTTCCAAATGATGAATGCACCTGTAAAGGCAAGTAGAATAATCGCAGCTATTTTAGCTACTGCTGCGAATGCTAAGAGCGCAGCTCCTATTCCCTTTATTGCAGCTCCTGCCGCTGCCCAACCAGCTGTACCAAATGATTTTAGCGCGGTGCTTAGTCCAACAATACCAGTCTGAGCATTACCGGTCTTAGTGAATGCAGACAGTATTCCCTTCCATGACGCAGCTATGCTAAGATTCATAGCTTTTATAGCGCCCTGTATCTTGGCCCCACCAGTTATAAGTGCTGTATATATACCGGATAGACCGGACGCAATAGCTACCTTTATAGCTGGGAGATTTACGCTGAATGAATTCCGCATAAATGCAAATATACCAACAAAGGCCCGGGATAGATAAGCTAGAGCGCCTGGGATACTAGCAGCCGAAGCAATTACTGCACGACCGATAGCCATAAATCCCACCTTGATAGCGAAAGCAGCATCGCTGAGTAGCGCTGTGCTCTGCATAATTACAACAGACCCTTTTGCCATCGCAGCTGCGGCACTCGCTATTGCCGCCTCGGTATAGCGTAATGTAGTAGCAGCTTTAACAATACCAGCTACGCCCTTTAGCATAGCAACAGATGAACTTATAAACGTTGCACCTATAGCAATTAGCGACTTACCAATACCAACCGCGCCAGCTGCAAGAATAGAAGCTAGCCCTATGATAGTTTTCTTGATGGCAATAAAAACATCCGCTACAACAATCGCACTATCCCTGATAAGTACCCTGAAAGCCTTACCAAGACCCAATATCGATATACCAAGACTCTTGAATGCCTGGATCACTCCACGCACGATAGGCGTTAGGGAATTCAGAAGACCGCCAAAAGCTGACATAATTGAACCAGCCACGATAGCAGCTGGACCAAGCGCGGCAATCATAATGCCTAGGCGCACTAGGGCAGTTATCTGGTCGCGCGGCATACTAGCAAGATTACGCGTTATATTACCAATAGAATCAGCGAATTGTTTTAGGATCGGTAGCAGTGATCCACCAATAGTAATAGCTAGCGCTTGAATCTGATTCTTGAAGTTCTTCCACTGGGCTTCCCATGCTTTGGTTGCATCAGTAAAGGCACGATCGGTCTGACCAGTAGAGTCACTAACATAAGCAAGTGAATCAGCATACAGTTTAGCAGTATCAGCGGCTAACATCATTGCACCGCGCAGACCTTCCTGTCTTGTGAACATAACAGCTAGATCATTCTCGTTATCAATTAATTTTCTTCCATATTTATCGGTAGCAGTAGCAAGTTGTTCAACAACTCCCATTAAGCCCTTAGTCTTAATGGTTTGAGATGAAAGTACTATTCCATACTTACCAGCTACCGCCTTAGCCTGATCTGTAGATTTCAGATAGGTTAACATAACACGATACAACATAGTAAAGGCTTGCTGTGGAGGACTACCCTTTAGGGTTAGCACGGACAGCGCTCCACCTAGCTCTTCTAGGGAAACTCCAAGTAAGGAAGCAACCGGGGTAACTTTTGACATACCAGTCGCTAATTCATCATAAGTTACTACACCACGGTCAATAGTTCTAAACAGGATATCACTAACATGCATAGCTTGTGATACATCCATACCATAAGCTTGCAGAATTTGACCAATACCTTTAGCGGCAACAATTGTATCAGTGAAAGCAGCCGTAGCAGATTTAGTAGCTACTGCTAGAAGTTGTTGGGACTGCGCAACATTGTAGCCACGCTGTACGATATCAAAATAGGCTTCAGCCAGGGCTTTTGGCGCATCCACCGTCTTCGTAATATCAGTAGACATCTGGATAAAGCCCTGGCCTAGCACTTGCAACGACTGATCAGTCTGATTCGTAATAACTTGGATACGCCGCATCTGCTTATCGAATTCCATTGTTGCATTTGCGGCGGCCGCGCCCAGCATAGCAACAGGCATAGTAAATGCAGCAGTCATACCCAAACCAATCTGCTGAATCTTAGAGCCTAGTTGAGCAAAGTTAGCGCCAATACCCCGTAGGTCTTTTGATGCTAGGTCAGTTGCACGTATAACAATAATGGCTTGTGATATACCAGTTCCAGCCATATGGGGTTACTTCCTTTTTGCTAGCCACTCATGGTACTTACCCAACATAATCCACATACGCAAGACCTCATCCGCGGGCATCTCGCGCAATTCCCATGGCCAACAATGGAACTTCTCGCAAATCAGTGCCTCTGCGAGTTGCCAGGGTACAGTATTACCTATCCAGCCAGCTTCAATGATGGCTTTTTCTAAGCTGGGGGGAGGCTTGTCATTTCCTCCACAAAGCGGCCAGCGGTAACATTTAGAAGATTGATCGGTAGGTTGCCGATACTTTCTATCGATGGTTCAGGCATTGGGTCGCCGTTCTCATCTACGTAGTTCCAGGAACGGATAATGAAGGATAGCCCCTCGATGATCTTATCAAAGTCACCGGACGCTACTAGGCTGAATACTTTAATAGGTGGGTTCATACGAGCAACAAATTTCCAGCCCTCCCACTTATCCTTCAGTTCAATTTCTCGTTCTTCAATCGGCAGTTTTCTCATGTTGGACATTGTATAACCTTTCTACTGTATTGGGTTGTAAGGGCGAAGCCCTACAAATAAAACAAGCGATGGCATTACGCTATCGCTTATTCTGGCGTTCCCATGCCATATTTCCCTTTCAGTCATCGGCTTAGCCGAAGGTAGCACGTGTTAGTGATCCAGATCGAGCAACCAACGTACCGCTGATAGTTCCCGCGTCTTCAACCGTAAAGTTTAGTTCGTAACTAGTTAGAATACCACAAGCCGTGTACATCGATGCACCTGAACTAGAACCAGCCGGTCCAAAGCAGAATCTGGTAGAACCACCCAGGATGCCGGACAGAACTGCATCCGCACGATTGGCATCACTGTTGAAGAAAGCATCAAATGTAAGCTCCCAATCCTTGATGCCGTCCTGCATACGCTCACGAACATCACTGCCGAAGCCAGTTACCTCGGGGGCTTCCGCTGAGTAGGTAAGCGTAACACTGTTGACATCACCAGATAGAGCTTGGCATGTGGCAGTAGAGTCATCAATACCTATTGATGCATTTTTAGCTGCAATTTTACCCATTGTAAGAACTCCTTATTTCCGGGTTTGAGTTTGTCTCGAACCCAGTTTTATAGATAATTACCCAAAGAGACTAAGAAGGTAGCGCATGGAGATGTACCACCTAGTGTTACTGCTGCACGATTATACTGTGATGCAGATGATAAGTATATCAGGGATGCACCAAGCGGAGAGCCAGCTCCAGCTGGGGTAACACCTTCAACTGCCGTAGCTGTCGTCCAGTTGCTATCATCGCTAGACTCTTGAATCGACGCGCTAAATGTTGGAGTTGTACCAGTCAGGCTCAGCAAGCGTACGATGGCATAGCGTGAGCCAGCCGCGCCATCGGTGAAGTTCTCGCTGGCTAGATTGGATGCCCCTGCGCCACTTATAGTCCCCTGATATAGCTGGTAGCCGCGCAAGAGAGGTATACAACCGGATATCGTAAATGATGTTGCTCCGGCATCCTCTATGGCAAAGTTCAACTCATAATTAGTCAGGACGCCCATGAAATCATAGGATATCTTAGACGATCCGTAACCAACAGGGTAGAAGCCGGTTAGTATAGACGCCGCCATTAGTGAGTGTAGTGCAATGTCAACATTAGATGCGCCGCTATTGTAAAAGCCATCTACGGATAGCTCACTATCCTTAATGCCATCCTGCATGCGCGTGCGATTATCGTCGCAGAACGCGGTAACTTCCGGGGCCTCTGCGCTCAGTGTCAGCGTGGCATTATTACTGTCACAACTAAAGTCACGAGCGCTAAGAATAACACGTGCATTGCGACCTGCTATTTTACCCATTAGCAGACTCCTTTGGTTGTGTAGGTACTAGTACACAACATTTCCTATAGTAATTATAACATAAAGTAACATACTGTCAAGTAATTTCGCTACTTTAGGACGATTACACATATTATTACTACGGTGTCCATTCTAGTATTCTAGCTGTCATGGTAAACGGTAACCATGTCGCGCCGCCTACGGTAAAGACTGTTTCAGGATCACGTGTACCGGTAACGTCTTCAAGTTCTTCAGCTGTACCATTGATACTTTCGTCGGATTCTAGGGTGCCGAGTACTAGATCAGTAGCCGACCAGACGCGGTTCATGACAGCTGTGGGTTGTCCAGTGTCGCGTATGAAACAGCGAATTTGAAAGTCCCATAGCCGATTACGATTGGCTCCCGCACCACCCATAGATGTACGGTGTGACGCTAGACCAGTCCACTGGACCACCGCACAAGAACCGGACGCGGTTTCAAGTATTTGATAGCTGTTTTTGCTAACCATACCGGGTCCAAATACCGAAGCCGCCGAAAGCATAGTAACAAGTCCATCTGCAATTGCTGATGCTGACATTACGCGCCTCCATACATACCTGGGATTGTCTCAGCCCTAGCACGAGCACGCTCAGCCTTGACTGTACCAGGGGCATAATGGCCATGTACCGCTGCTTTCATGACTGTATCAGCAGTAGCTTGCATAATAACCTGATCCATAACTCCATAGTCGGCATCTGCTTTTTCTATTAGCTTCAAGCTGGTATGACCTGGATGAGTCCAGCCGCGGAAGTTAGATACTGGAGACACGGTATAGCCTGGCGATGGTGGCCACCACGGTTCACGCGGTCCAGTCATACCGGGCCATGATAGGGCTTTCTTGTATACGGGCCTAATAACATGCGGCGCAGTATCCCTGTTGACAAGATTCCATTTAGTGGCATCATTGGTAGTTACAATGATCGACCCTGCACCTAAGCCTAGAAAATATGAATTCCGTAGATGACCACCACCATAGCGCGGGTCATCGCGCGTGCTACGCGGTGTTACATGCCGCAAGCTAATAACATGCGATATACCAACTTCATTGAGCGACTCTTTGGCTACCTGGGGTATAATATCAGCAGATAGCTTCATATTCTTGGCAACCCGCTCTAGATCACTAGTATCCACATATATCAGTACTTTATGAGCCATCTTTCTTACCCAATAGTTCCTTACACCAGTTATAGATACGTACTACTGACAGCCCGTCGGTTGGCCCAACGTACTTATAAGCAAACTTACTGCGATTTGGTGTATCTATAGCTAGAGAATCTACGATACCGCTAGCTATACCATCTACCGTAGGTTGTATCTTGAATACTTCTTGATCATCATCGAACCCACCACCCCCACCAACTACGGCTAGTCGTACATCTGGTACACAAGCAGCTTCCAGGATTACATTGCTTGGCCCATAGCTGATCAATAGGTCGGCAGCATTCAACATAGTATCGAAATGCACACCCGGTAATGCTACGATCGGTACGCCGGACTCCTTAATCTGCTTAACATGCCAATCGAAGTTGCCCGCGCGCGGATGGGTCGAGACCACAAATTGTACATCCGAGAGCTGTCGCGCGGCAGACAGGAAAGCAGCAAATGTTTCCTCTATACCATCATAGCAGCCCAGAAGATTAGTATCTTGCCGCCACGATGAACAATAAGCCACTACCGGCTTCTGCTGGTCTAGGTTCAATAAGCGACATGCATGAGCGCGATCACGATTAGCGCCAGCTAGACGGTCGAACTGCGGTAGGCCCGTCGCGCGTATCTCTACCCTGATCTGCTGTTCTTTAGCGCGTGCTATATACCAATCAGCTTGATACGGGCCAGCTACCGCTAGGTCAGTAGCAGTAATAACGTCATGAATATCGCTGTTTATAGGACCGCGATCATTATTATCCAAATAAACGGCATGTGGCACGTGTAGGCACGAAACGCCATGCACACGTCCATACATAGCGCACAATCGCATAATAGGTTCAACATCATTATGCAGTAGGATAAGATTCATACCCACGGTATCAAATATCTGCATTATGTTAATCGCGTCGGGCAAGCGATTATATAGGTACGATGGTAAGTTATTATCTAACCATGTAGATACAACATCAGTGAGTACACCGCCACTAGCCGTTTTCAGAGAGTTTATAACCCGTAATGATTCCCTGAATGAATGGTGTTGCATCTGTTCGGTAAGCACTGATGATATGGGCTTAGCAGGAAGCTCAAGATCAGAGAGTGCTTTCTGCCACTGCTGGCTGATCGTCCAGAATGTAACATCGCCAGGGTATTCTTTAGCAAACTGCTTGATAAGCGGTATAAACGGCGGGTGTGGAGATACAAAGATATTATACATTTGACTCTTCTTTCTTCAAGCGGTTATTGAGCCATGTATGATTCAATATTTGTATAAGCTCATATGTATAGGCACGCAGTACAGGTATGCCGTCTACAGTATAAGGCATAGCGTAGGTTTCTAGACCCAGCAAGTGGCGCGAGCTGGACTCGATAAGCTCAGTGCGGAACCCAGGGTTATTGGTATCAAGAACAACCTCAACTGGCTTAGGTTCAATCACTTTGATAGTAGTCTTGCGCTGTTTCATAGACTTAGTACCGTTCCTTTCATTGCAGATGGCTGCTTGCGATCCTCCCAGTTAACATAGTATACATTTGGTAGGCGACCGTGTTCCATACGGAAGTTTTCTATAATGCCGTTATACACTTTACTGTAAGCTTCCAGTTGATTATCAATAAAGAACTGTTGGTAGTAGGGTATACGCTTTTCAGCAGTAGCCTGTTCTTTTTCAAGATTATCTATAATATTGCATAAACTCTCATACCAAGCATCGGGGCTATTATCAATCAGTGTGCCAACGGATGCTAAATCACCGTATGGTTCACCAGCCGTACCGACCCACGGTATACCGACTAGCCCATACTCCAGCCCCTTGATCCAACTACGACGCTGGTCATAATAGCCGTGTAGTGGAGCGACACCTATATCGAATAGCTTGACTACTTTAGGCCAATCACTGGGCGGCACACCGGGCTGTAGCTTGCGCTGGTCATAGGGTACTGGTAGCTGCTCATAGATACGCGGGTCGTTGCCGCAAATCAGCCATAGCACCTGCGGGTACTTACGGCAGATCATAGCTGCGGCATCACGGATACCGCTACCCCAGAAGCTATCATAATGGCTAACTGAGCCACCCCAGCCGATAATAATACGATCCGAGAGGACCGCTGCTACTTTAGCGTCAGCATGAGGTTGTAAGCTAGTCCACCATTCAGCACGCGCGTAATTAGGTAAGTGAAAGCCCTTTACCACATATGACCAGTCATCGAGTAAGTTACGGTTAGGGCTGATAAGACCATTAGACTGCTTCAAGCCACGCTCTAGAGAGACGAGCGGAGGCGGGTCTAGCTTAGCACTGTTCTGAATCCAGAACGCATGTGCCGGATTGGACCAGGGCAGGGATTGGTACATATCGTCTAGGTCTACAGCAACCGGCTTACCGAGCCCCTGCCAGTAACGTATAATGTCGATTACTTCCGGCGATATGACATTGCGCTGCACAATGATTAGATCGCGCGGCATAATAAGGTCTTGAATAGCTGGCGCGAGATAATCCGTAAAACCAGAGATATGAATCAGTTTAGCATCCCAGTCTGCGCCATTCTTTTCACGCGCGCGGTTCATAGCGTCGGCTGGTGCCAACATGCGCCACTCGCTGCAATTCCATTCCTGGGCACTATCTGCATAGATAAATGCTACTTTCACAAGATCGTCCTTTCTGCTACCATATTAGAGCCTACCTACAACCACCCTTCTTGCCACCCTTCTTCTTCCTAGCCATGGGATACCCCCTATGTATTGTTTTGATAAACCTTTTTTGAAAAGGTTTATTCATCATCAGCGTCAGTATCAGCCGCATCCGGCGTTAGGCTGTCCGGGAACCTAAACATATCGCGGTGAAACTTGGGCTTTACCCTGTCACTGTCTTCCTCTACCGTAGACTTACCAGCTATACTGGTACCACCAACATATAGGTAGCCACCAGATGTGCCCCCACTAACACCAGTTGGAACTAAACCAGCATTACTTAGGTCTTGACCTTCTAATCTTTCCAATCCATCCCAGAACATTTCATAAAATACCTGTCCGCGTGTACGCTCTCCTGGTGCAAGTGTAACATTAATACGTGTCATCTCAGCGTGCGCCGCGGCATAAAGAGTATTAAGATTAGATAGCCAGTCATAGATAACGGCTGATTCAATTGGTGGGACTTCGTAACCCCATGATTTTAGTCTTGTCTCTATAATACTACAGCCGCTAGATAAAAACCGCTCAACGCGCGCCAGGGTTGGTGAAGATGATGTACTGAAGTTATTCGCACCATCTAATAGATTCGCGCACAATCCAGCTACCGCATCCGGTGTTCCATATGCCATATTATACCTCTTTTAGCTAGCAGCCCTTGTTACATCATCCTCTACTTCTAGAAAGCTTTCAGTTAGGGTGTTCACACAACCACTAGTACGCTTAACCTGAACATCATAGAAATAGCTTGGATAGATATCTAGATTTCTGGCCTCAATAGCGGCTAACGTAATTGTAATATTGCCAGAAGCCGCACTATCAATTGTAATTGCACCATTTGATGTTGCTATTGGCGAAGACCCGTTAACATACATTAGACCACTACCAGCTGATAGCATTAATTGAGAATCGGAATCGGATTCCGCTTTATGTCTTTTAGCAGTAAACCATAGTTCACTATAGTCACTAATATCACCTAGGCCAGTAATTGACACGACTTGACTATCACCACGCCGCATAGTAATTTTACCGACACCACCTACGATAGTGTTCAGTATAGATTCGGCTGACTGAGTTAATGTACGAGTACTATAAGACCAAACTGATTCTGGATTGAGAGTAGATAATGATATCTCTGCCGTACCGCTCCACTCCAACCAGCCTGTACCTAGTAGCGTGTCAGTTGTCGCCGGACTTGCGCCAGCCTGCTTATAGGCGTAATACGAGTATACTCCCGCCGTACTCGTTGGCATGGTTGCCAGGTAGATACCCTTCGTGCCGGCCTCGGTCATGGCAATGTCACAATCCGTCCACGTCGCGCCGGCCAGCGCCGCGAACGCCGCGCCCGTCCATACCTGGCCAGTGCTATTGAGAAGCACGGCGTAGACGGTCAGGCCGGTGGTTGCATAGGTGTGCAGTTCGTTTGCCATGTTAGACTGTAGTTCCGCTATTGGCTATACCGATGATATACGCCGTTCCCGAACTCGGTGCGCTAGTAAATTGATAATTCGCATCCCATTCTGCAACATCATCTATGACCAATAATGTTGCGTAATCATCGCTATCTCCCGATCCCTCCCACAGTGCTATAATCAGTGTCCAATAGTAACTCTCACCTGGCTCTACTCGGCCTGCCATGCCGGTTGCAGTCTTGATGTCTGTCCAGGCATTTGCTGCCACAGACCAATCGGCATTGACTGAAATAGTTGTGAATGGTGGACGTGTTTGCCAATCTGCTCCGCCAGAACCGTCAGCTGTAAGAACTTGCAAAGATAACGCAAGATCATCAGGAGATGTTACAGAGGGTGCTGGTGGTGTATTTCCACCTTCATCGTCAACGTACCATACGGTACATAAATCTGGCGTAGCTACATCATCAAGTGCGAAATAATAAGTCAGCTCAGTATCCCAAATCATCCATATCGAGTTATCGTTACTCCAGATGATTGCTTCATTTGTACCACCTACTAAAGAATATGCCGTCTTTCCGTCGTTTGTTCCATTGGTGACGTATGTACCATTGAATAGTGGTGCTCCCGCACCAGACACTACTATTGATCCGGTTATAGAGTCACAAGATTTCAGATGATTAGCATTAAATGTTCCCCCATCACCGATATCACCGCTATGGTCATGGTCGCTTAGTGCTCCACCTGCCGCCGCTTCCCACGCCGCATTGCCCGCGCCGTCTGCCGTCAATACCTGGCCGTCGGTGGCTGATTCACTGTCTATGTTCGCCGCTCTGACTGTCTGTGGTTTGAAGTAGGCCATTAGCTATATGTCCTTATACTAACCTACAGTATGAGTTACATCATCCGTAACTTCCAACATATTCTCAGTCAATGTATTAATACTGCTACTAGTGCGCTTGACCTGAACATCATAGAAGTAACTAGGATAAGCAACCAAATTAGCAGTTTCGGGAGCTCCCAGCGTTATTGTAATATTGCCAGAAGCCGCACTATTAACAGCAATTGCACCATTAGATACTAATATCGGAGCAGTGCCATTGATGTAATGCAGACCACTACCTTCAGAAATCATAATCTGTGCTTGTATATCAGACTGACCTTTGTGCTTCTTAGCCGTGAACCATAGCTCACTACGATCACTGATGTCTCCCAGACCAGTAATAGAGACCGATTGACTATCGCCGCGCCGCAGGGTAATCTTGCCAGTACCATTTACAATAGTATCTACTACAGATTGAGCAGTTTGGGTCAGTGTACGTGAGCCATAAGACCATACTGCCGAAGCAGTTGCTGATATAGCATCATCATCGAATGTACAAGCAGAAATAGCCGATGCAGTTAGTGTACGAGTCGTATAAGCCCATACATCAGATGCGGCAGCGCCAGCCGCAGGTAGACTAGCTGATATTTCACCTAGTGCTGAACCTGACAGTCCAAACTCAGTCTTATCGGTCAGCGAGCGCGTAGCATAGACCCAAACGCCACAAGCTGTAGCAACGCTAGCTGCAATTTCACCAAGCGCTGAACCAGATAAACTAACTGACCCTACAACACTGGCTGTAGTTGCATCGAATATCTCAGTTTTTACATCAGCTAAGGTATCTCCGGTTAGCCCTTGAACGTATACCCTTATCAAGTCATCCGGGGTAACCGGAATGACGGTTGTAGTAAGCAGCGCGGTGCAGGTTGATGAGGCTAGTGATATAACAGATGTAGGGGACTGATAAGCAGTACCTAGACCATCGATTTGCTTGGTTATACAAGCACGATAGGCACCATTACCAGCTAGGCTCTCCATGTAGACATTAGCTAGTACCTCACGGTTCTGGCCGGATGAGTACGACGCGGCCATCAGTGGACTACTGATATCCTGATTAGTCAAGGTGGTTATACTTAGAGATTCCATAGTCTACACCTGTTGTATTGTACTAATTAACTATCATAATAGCAAGTCCAGCCCCTATCGGTAAGACTCTGACGGGCTGACGCACTAGATGCAGTAGGTACCGAGTTATTGCGTAGGTCTAGAATACCGCTAGCTGTACTAAGAGCATCTAAGTCTATGATTATGTTATCTACATCCGAAGCAGCCATATCATTACCGGATAGATCGACATTAGTTAGAACTGTGCCACCGATACAGGCTGTAGTGACATTGGCGTCGGTAAAGCTTATAGAGGATAGGCTGGTTGCCCCAGACGCTGTTATAGTTTCTAGGTATGGGAGACCCGTAGCACATAGTGATGTGTACCAGGTTGGCTGGGCATCTGCTAGGTTCTGAATGTCTATATAATGAATCATGCATGGGTCGCAGTATATTTTGACTACTGCGGCTGATCCTACTGTGCAAGCATACTCATGGCTCAGGGTGAAGAGGACATTACTGCCTGTTACGCAGCCTGTTATCGTTTCTACAGCTTGGTCGTATGGATCGTTCCAATCGACGTGTATCTTGTAGTCACTCATGGTCAGCTATCCGATCGTAGGGTTGCTGTTATCAAGCCCGTTGGTAAGTCTAGGCCATTACCATCATTATATAGCGCGTCGCGCTCACTGGCACTAAATATGCAGTTCCAGAGACGCACTGGACCGATTGCGCCGTCAAAGTAGCCCACTCCGCTGTTGCCGCCCCAGCCTAGGTATAGTGGCTGACTATCGGTTGGCGCGAATGTAACCATGTCGGTATTGGGATTATCGACCATGGATTGGTCGTCTACCTGTAAGTACATGCGACTGGCGCTTTCATCGTACCAACTTAGTAAGTGGTGCCAGTCAAATATGCCACAGCCAGTAGAGATAGCGTTGTTACTATCGACGTATTGTGTGCTGGCTGATTCATGGATATTCCAACGTACCTTGGCGGTTGGGAGGAGTTCTAGAGACCAGTTGTTGTTATGGGATATAATGGTAGCTGTATCGCCTGTAGCTGGTGAGGATGAAGGTTGTATCCAGGCTTCTACTGTAAAGTCACTAGAAGCACTGAGCTGGATAGTGCTTGCGCTGCTGGCACTATGATATTGAGATGCCGAAGTATTATAGCAAACCGCAGAGTCATATAATTTCCCCATTCTAGAGCCAGAATTACCACCAGTTGGTAATATATCAGTACTTCCTATGTCATCATAAATAGTTCCATAAACTCCTTCGTTACACCCCCAAAAAGCAATAGGTGAAGCTGTAAATGATTCCATAACTTCGCCAGTTATCGCAGGAACTTCTGGGTCACTTTGAAAGCTTTCGCTAGTTAGACCAGACCCGCTATTCCATAAGGCATAAATCTGCTCGGAGTTGAGTACTCTATCCCATATTCTCACCGGACCTATTCTACCAATAAAAAAGTTCTTTACTGGGCCAATATCACGTATGAGATCGCTATTATCACAACCTAAATGAAAGTATTCATACCCTGTTGCTCCTGCCGGGAATTCTATAGCATGAAAGTACACATTGCTGTAGTCAACATGCATACGCGCTTCAGCATAAAATGAATCCCAAGTAATCACAATTTGATGCCATTCATTTAGACTTATCGAGTCGCTATAGATACGTCTTGGATATTCTACTGGTACTCCTTGAACAATTTCTATATTATAACAAATCTGCATCCCGTTTATCAAAGATAGCTTATAGTCCTCACCAAAACTCCAAATACAATATTCCTCTCCAGCTGGCGGATCATTAGTAGGATAAATCCAACATTCTAGTGCGCGTATATAGTACTGCGCTAAATAAGAACGAGCACTAAAATAATAGAAATATTGACTACCATTGAATAAACGAGATATAACATATATTTTCCCATCTGTGCTGCTTGGACTACCTTCATCTTCAGGGGTAAGATCAAATAGTCCATAGCTACTATAATCTATAATTGGCCCTGATACCTCATCACAATTCCATGAAGCATGCAAATCAGGACCAGCTAGTCCATTATAGTCATAAAGCACATCCCACCCTCTGTTGATTAATAGAGTGATATTACTAACTCCAGAAGAACTTGGCGGCGAATTACTATCAACGCGTAGCACGTAATTATACGTAGGACCAGGACGATGAAGTCCCATATCAACAATAGTAGCAATAACCTCATCTATAAATGTCGCGCTAAGCCAATTATGATCAATATGTAGAACTTGCAATTTGGTCAGTACACTATATCCCTCACCATACATGTTCAATACAACAAGATTATTATAAGAAAGGTATGCTGCCGCAAGATTTACAGCATTGCGTATATCTACAACAGATATTCGGGTTCCTTCAGTTAATAATCCAGAAACATATTTTGCAGAATCACTAGAAAGAATAAAACTAGATATATATTCAAGGTCTCCGGTTACCGCAACAGCATATTTAGCTTGTATAGCACATATATGATCTATATCAAATACATAAGTTTGATATGCTTCATTCCAAACACCCTCAAATCCAACATTACTCCATTCAATTTCAGGACCACCAATTATCATAGTATAAACATTCAGTTTGGGACTTCCACTACCAGCAATTCCACCACGTAGCTCTAGATGTAATCTTGGTATTCCCTCAGCATTAGTAAGGTTAAGAGTAATGGCAGAGTCTTCAGCTGTAGCAGATATTTCCGCACTATCAGTAATAACTCCACCAACTGGACTAGCAAATACCACAGAATCTACAATATCAGCAACCGTCATGGCAGCACCATTGGTCCAACATCAGCACTGGTCTTCGGGTAAGCTGTTGAGTTGTCAAACGTACTGGCTGTGATTGTACTGTTCGACAAACACGCCGACATTACACTACCGCCGGTTATAGTACGCGCTGCATATGTCCACATGCCTGACGCTGTCGCATCAGGCGCTAACGATCTAAAGCCGTAGCTTATGCCACCGGTATCACTGTTAACAGTTGCTTCAATATACACCGTATAAGTCTTACTGCTCTCAAAGCCGTTGCTCGCTGAACAGTCTACTTTCTCAGTATAGAAGCCGGTTGTATTACCATCATCCAGTTTAGCGAGACAGCCGGATAGAATCGCGGTGACTGTTTCGTCTTCATATATGCGATATGTCGGGCTGTCATCAGCATCCGTTAGCGCGGCAGTAGCTGGATTATGTGTACATATCGAGAATGTCAGATAAGAGCCTAAGTAAACTTCAGTTTGACAACCCATAGTTACCTACCTTTAGCCAAATCGCGCAGCATATCATTGAACTTGCCCTTAGTGTACCATGGCGCGACTTCTTCGGCTTCGGTCCAGCCCTCAGTATAGCGCTGGTTACGAAATTGATCTTTACTCCAGCGCGTAGGAGATGCATTCTTATCATGGCGCACGTCCAGATTAGGGTATACTGAATCGTATTGATCGTGCCAGTAATCATCTACGCGCTCAGGGCGATGGTGCGTACCGGGTTCAAAGCCTATACGCAGCGACCAGCCGTTTTTCTCGACCAGCGCGACGCGCTTGCGGTAATGCTCTAGTAAGAGGTCGCGGCTAGCACACAAGCCGGATACCGCGCGCGCTTGGCTTACTCGTACAGCGTGACCGTCTGTCGCGCGTACCCACCATGCATTCCCGTTATAGTAGAACAGGTCTTTGCTGGGTGGTGTAAAATCAAAGTGCGACGGATGATATAGCACGTCATGCTCACATAGAAAGATTATATCGGCTGAGCTGGCTTCTATACCCGCTAGCTGCTGCCGAAACATTGTCAATATACTACGCTCTAATTGTAACACAATATTACTACCAAAGTCAATAGGTTGTAGAGATATTGTGATTAGTTCGTAATCTTTTCGTGCGATATTTAGCTGGTTTTGACAAGCACGCATAATGAGAGGATCGAGGCAATTATCGGTATAATACACTATACCCTTAGTTGGCGCTATGGGCTGTGATTCAGCTGGTTCGGCATAGTATGGACTGGGCGCTTCAAGCTGGGCAACTATATTCAGTGATTTAGATTCACGTTCAATAAGCTGCACAAGGTCTGCGTCAGTCCAGCCTTTGACTGGCCAGAACTTCTTGACCAGCCATGATAGAGGATGTATAGCCTTGGGCCACTTGTTGTCAAAGAATAGTTCGCGCGCGTGTTTCTTGGCGTTCTCGACCTGATGGCCGCTGATGGGATAGGGAAAGCCAAAATCACCCCCTTGCGTTCGAAAGCAGTGGGCATAGTAAGTGCGATGGTTGACTATCACACGACCACCGGATAGCCATGTCTTGCAGGCTACCTCGATGCCCTGTGAGCCCCAGCTACCAAAATTCTCCTCGCAAACATCCAACTCCCAGTACTTTTCACGTGTTAGCATCCAGCATGAGCCTTGCAGGGACATAGTCTCAGTAAGATCACCTTTGTATTCAGGGCGCTTTTTGTACTCATTAAAGTATTGGAAGTGGGGCTCTGAATCAAAGCAGTATGACACACTTTGTGGATTGTTCTTGGCGATCCATACAACATCCTGACGGGTAGGCTTGCCGCATTCCTTACAAAGACCACTCGGTCCTTGATAGCGCGTATGTCCATCGGGACAGACCCAATTGAAGACGTGCAGATTACGCATGACGGGCACCATAGTCCAGTCATCATGACCGCGCATATCTTCAATCATAATACGATCAAAGCCCTGCGCGAATGAACAGTGAGCATCACATTTCATAACATACTTGGCAGTTGACTGCTGACAGGCTAGATTAGTAGCCGCGCGCTGGCCTATGGATTGTTCCAATTGGATGATTCTGACGCGCGGATCAGTAGGGATAGCAGGGTCTAGCGCGCCACCGTCGATTACGGCAATGATTTCTGTATCCGCTTCGCTGTGATCTAGGATATCTTGGATAGTATTGGGCAAGAAGGCTTCATTGCGACTTGGAATTAATACGGAGAGCATAGGTATTGACAAATCAGACATGTTTATGATACACTTTCTATATGAGCAAACGAAATTATTATGTTCCCAAAAGGAAAGGACTTCTTCGTATGAATATCCCATCTGTTAGTCCAACTAGTGCCAGCGGTAGCATGAGTTTCTCGGAGGCGATCAAGTATACGCTTATTAACAAGCACATACATAAGCTTGAGTGGGGCGACCCGGAATACTATGGCGTGCTTGATGGCGGAACATTGAAGCTGCATAAACCGGACGGCTTGCTGTACCAGTGGATTCTGTCTACTGGTGACATCATGGGTGAGGACTGGACGGTACTGTAAGTTAGACATCAATCAGTGGCCTTACATTAGAGTTGCATGGCCTACAAAGAGGTAGGTCGGTAAACTCTAAGCGCGCGTGCTTGTCCCGTAGCCATGCACTGCTGGTCCAGATGTCAGACAGGGATTGCTGGTTGAGATCGCCTAGGATTACCTGACCATTGTAGTCCATGCAGCAGAGGCATACCCTACCGTCCCAGAGAATAGTGATATTATGTCTGATATCGTGACAGGGTATCTTTCTGCCGTGAGACTCAAGAGAGTCGTGCCTAGCACCAGCCCAATTCCTGAAGTTGACACCCCTGGCTCTTTTACCCCATGTCTTGCGATGCAATTCCATATCAGCCATAGTATCTTCGGTTTCTACCATGCCGATTCGTACCTTGAACGGTGGATGTCTGCTAAGTAGATAATGGATATTAGCTGCGGTTGTGGCAAAGTCGGGACCACGGACTACCTTAGCGTAGGTTTCCTGAGTGGCCGCGTTGATACTACAGTAGACATAGCGAATCATCTTGTTGCGCACCAACCTATCGACTTTCTCCTTACTCAATAGGCTGGCATTAGTGAACAAATGAATTGAGACCTCTTGTTGCTCCATGTAGTCTAGCCATTCGAAGATACGCGGGAATGCGAATGGTTCGCCGTTTAGAAACGGGACAAAGTTAGCGTATGGGTTAGCTTGCTTGCCCTCAGCGATGATCTTATGAAATAGGTCGTCACTCATTGTACCATGCGCGCGCGTCATGTCCGATCTAGGGCAGAATATACAGTTGGCGTTGCAAGCCGTTGATGATTCAAACTGGATATTTCTAATTGGCAGCATTCTCTTCGCCCTTTTGACGCCGCGTCTTACCATCATAGGATAGATTATGGAACATACCCATCGGGTTAGTTTCGCCGCGGATATGATAGCGACCAATTGGAAACATATAGATCGGCGGACCTTCCGCTGTTTGACCGTTGTGCTCGAACTCCCAGCGCTTCCATTTAGCATGAAAGTAAACATCATCACCGCGTCGGGTAATAGGATGGTAGCCGACCAAGCTGTGCCTGGGATCGTAGCCACCAAGCTCATCAAAGATAGATTTCCTAATGACAAAGGTATTCTGATGTACGGAGGCATATAGGCCGCGGCCGATTTCTAGGCGTATGGGGTCAAAGCCATACTGGATTAGGGTATCAATGTCCTGGGTAAGCGTGCCGTCTTCGAGCAGTACACCAAAAAAGCGCCTAAATAGCATATAGTCACCAGTGTACGCGCGCGCAGCCATGATAGCTTCTTTAGATATGATGTGATCTATATCTGTCATGAAGAGATATTCACCAGTAGCCTTGCTTGCGCCTAGGTTGCGCCCTATACCCTGCGTCCAGGCCAGGGTGTTGTGTGTAGGATAGATAGCAAAGTTTGGTAAGCTATCGTATGGAGCGGTAATCGGCGGATCACTGCCATCATCCACGAAAATGATCTCTACGTCCTTGGGAAGATGCATGTTGCGGAAGTGTAAGTACTGGCGACGTACTACTTCATAGGATTGATAAATGCTGATAACAATGCTTACTTTCATGTTGGCTTCTGTATAGGCTCATCAGACCACTCACAAATGGCAAGTCTACTAGCAGGTTGAAGAAGATCGTCACCTATAAGACAAATAATCATTTCCCCATCATCAAACCACATCTCGCAAATGTCGCCACTACCACCAGCATCATCTGATCGAAATGTATCACCCGGTGTATTGTAGGTCACCCAATAAAATCCAGGCTTGGTTGGTTTCTGTTTAGTCCATTTCATTATGTTATACCTTTCTACATAAGAATTGTGGATACTTCTCTAGCCATACGGGTAAGGCACGCGGCGCGTCATCTGACATATCTACTATCTGCATTTGCTGCCGCCAGCCGCCGCGATTGTATAAGTCAGTTCGACCAGCTACCTTAGCAGCTAGCTCCTCGTCTGTACCCAATTTATGCAACACATTATGTGATTCAGCAATATTCTCCGCTTTCAAGCGGATACGAACCGGGTCCGCACCAAGATAGCTATAATGCCAGCCACCGTTCTCGCGCTCATTGCGGTAGCGGTGCAGTTTGAGAAAGTCACGCATCTGCTGCGGCTGGTCAAATGTACCGTAGTTGGCTACCACGGAGCCGCGCCAGGTCTGATTGAGTCTGCAATTGACATAATAGTAGAACATCTGCTGGCGCAAGACAATCCAATTTGTCTCGGCAGAGTATGATAAGACGGTATTTATATTAGGGATTTCATCAGCGTCCGAAACAATGATTTTATCGCCTGGGTTGGCTAGACCGTCTAGACCGCGCATAATGCAGTTGCGTTGAAAGTTCTCAGCAACCCAGATATTGTCTAGAGAATAGTCCGGTAGATCGGTCACCTTTACGTAGATGAGCCTGTCCAGCCACGGCTTGTATAAGTCCAAGTGTTGTTCCAGAACAAATTCTTTGGGCTTGCCAGTGTGTGTCTTGTTGGCCTCTACTATTATAAAGTAATCCACAACATCGCCTAGCTCCATCATGCGCAGCTCGACTACCTCTATTTCGTTGAAGAACTGGATACAGTCAAAGATTTTCATTTTACATAGAACCATGTCTTGTTCTTGTTATTAGTTAGGACAAACCAGGGTGCAATACGCATCGCGCGCGTCCAGCTGGTAACAGCTTCCGCAACATTCATTTCGTACCAATGGCGCGATGTACTCCACCAGTCATCAAAGTCATGACCAGCCACAATGCCCCCAGTGTGAACCTTGCGTGACCATTGAGCTATGTCCCAGACTGTGTTCTCAAAAGAGTGGTTGCCATCCACGTATACAAAGTCCAGAGAGTTGTCCGCAAATGCCTTTACAGCATTTTCGCTATAATCGCGGATCAGTGTACAGCCGCTGTAATGACTGGTGTTAGCAACGGCTAGATCATACGCCTCTGTAACACGCTGTGGATCAATACTATAGCCGGGATATGCTGTCCACGGATCGACGGCATAGAGCTTCAAGCCGGGAATATAATGCATCAACTTAGCTGAGTACTCACCGCGAAATACACCTATCTCTACACCCACCTTGAAGCCTAACTCACTTAGTAATATCGGAAAGTCCTTACGTCTGCCGATCGGTATATAGATCGGTGACGGCTGACTGAGGTCTATATTATACTTATTGACAATATAATCAAGTGTATTCATCTTTGGAACCACATCCATATACTATTATCGGCTAACACAAACCAGGGTCCAATACCATAAGCTGAGGTCCAGCCGCGCACCACATCTTTGCAGTGGACTACTAAATGCGGGTGATTATGACGTGCGTAATCATGACCGGACACAATACCGCCAGGGCGTACTTTCTTGGACCAGTAAGCTATATCCTGGGTGCAGTGCAGAAAGTCATGCGCGGCGTCAATATAGACAAAGTCCAACGAGCCGTCTGCAAAATCAGCAGCAGCATCTATACTCCATTTACGAATCAGAGTGCAGTTATAAGGGGCTAGGCGCGCGCGGGCTTGCTCATAGTTGCTATCAAATCTTGACTGGTCAGTATAGCCTAGAATATCAGTATAGCCAGGATAAACGGTCCAGGCATCAATGCCATAGAGTTTCAGATCAGGGATGGTTTGGCAAAGTAGCTCTGAAAAATGCCCATACTGCACGCCGATTTCTGCACCAACCTTGAAGTTGAGTTCCCTAAATAAGTTAGCTAGTTCTTGCTTACCAGCATTAGGCACGTAGATAGGCATTCTTGCGTTAGTGTCTAACTTATATTGCCCAACGAAGTAGTCTAGTGTATTAGTTATTGTACTTGGTTGATCCATAGCCAGCTCCAGCCTGAAGCATCGTCATCCAAGATAAACCAGGGGTGTATGCGGTAAGCTGCTGTCCACGCGTTAACTACGTACTTAGTATGAACATATCTATATGTCATATGACCTTCGCCGTAGTCATGTCCCGAAATCAGACCACCGAGACGCACTTTCTTGCTCCACTCGGCTATGTCATTAGTAACGTATTGGAAACGATGATCAGCATCGATAAAGACAAAGTCAAGAGAGCCATCGCGAAAGTCGGCCAGCGCGTCCATGCTCTTCTTACGAATGATGGTTGAGTTGGGATATACAGATAGTCTCTGTTTAGTAGCTTGATATATCTTTTCGTGCTCACGCGCGCCGCGCATTCTTTTGTGCTCGTATACTTGCCATGGATCAATAGAGTAGATATGCACTTCGGGAAGCTCGCGGCATAATATTTCCGAGAATTCACCCTTTAGAACACCAATTTCTGCGCCGGATTTATAACCTAGTTCCCTACATAAACTGGGATAGTCTACAGGTTTATAGAACTTGATCGTAAACGGCGACGGCTGCGCAAGGTCTATATGATACTTGTTAACAATATGAGCTACGGAATCAAGCATTAGCAATATACTCCAGTAGTTTAGTAGCGCGTACTCGATTGGTATGGTACTTCTTTAGCCATTCATAACCAGCAAGTCGTATACGATCAACGTCGTCCGGGTGGTCTAGTAGAAATCGTAGTTTGCCCCGCAAGTCCTTAGAAGTATCAAAAATTATTGCTGTTTCACCATCAATAAATGGATGATCAATAGCTATCTTGGGACGCTGGGCCAGTAACATAGCACCATGCGCTGGGACTTCATAGTAGCGCACCGTATCGTGACCGAAGCCGTATAAGCTAAGACCGATCCTAGCTTTCAGAAGTTCAGCAGAGTATGTCTGCTGCGACATAGATACTCGGCGCGGAGTTATACCACTTACTTCTTCAAAAGCGCGTAGGCAGTCCTTGCGATAGCTGTTTAAAGAACCTGCAAAGAACGCCGGAATAGTCCTCTCGGTATTGATGTCAGCTGGGATGTATTTCTCAGAGTACGAAAAGTTCAATGGTAAAATATGATGGAAGCGCATGTGCCGACCGCGATATTCACGCTTGAAGCACAGCCGCGCGTTTAGATCAGTCCATAGTTTGTTATTAATACCTACAAGATCACCCATGTCAACTAGATATACCGGGGTAGTTACTGACTTTTTCTTCAAAAGATCATAGAACCTATCATAGTCTATACCCTTTGTCCTAAAGTCATATTCCGTACCGCAGCCAACTAGAATAGCATCAAACGCATCATTGCCGAGCATGTATTCCTTTTCAGTATCCGTTGCAATAATCGGCCAGTCAAACATACAGGGATAACGGCGATAGCGGATTGATTCCCCACCATGCAGGGATGGCTTATAAGGGTATTCTAGAACATTATCTGGGCCAAGTACACGGCATAGACCATCAAAAAGAGTATCTTCACCATGATCTGAAACAGCCCTAGTACAGAACAGGATTTTCATTGCTTGATACACTCGTATTCCATAAGAAGCGCATTACCATGAGTAAATACTTCCTCAGCTGCTATAATATCAAAGTATTGACATAGTGCATCTTCAATTAGATCACAGCCAAAGTAATACTGTTGATTGGATTTCCAGTCAGCTGGGCCTTCTACATCACCAGTCCATACGAATAACAATAAGGTTCCATTATGCTTTAGCACCCTGGCGTACTCACTAATTACCTTGCTTACATCGATAGAAGGGATATGATCCAGGGTTGATAGGTCTAATACTACGTCATAGATGGAGTCATCGTATGGCAGGCTACGAATATCGCCCTGGCGTATACGTATGTCTGGGAAGCGCTCCTTGAATCTTTGAATTACCCTTTCATCGTACTCGATGATGTCTATTGTACCGGGAATTTTATCGACAATCGGCTGTCTCTTTGTCTCATTATTGGCATCAGTCTTTAGGACCATGTAGCCTGGTTTGACTACCCGCTGGCATTCACTGATATAGTATAGGCCAAGGTTACCCCATTTTCTAGACATCACCGCGCCTCAGTATCATTATCCTGCGGTTGTGCAAGCGATCTAGCTGCATAATCGGAGTAATGCGTACATTTTGATCTAATATATACCCGGATAGCATTCTGGTAATGTCTTCAATGTAAATTGCATAGCGCTCAATGGTTTCTAGCACTATGTACTGTGGATGACACTTATCTACTATACGAGATATTGACTGACTGATGTTAGCGTTATCTTTACCGTTATGACCAAATACAAGTAGAATATCACAGCGATCTACTTGATCAGCCATCTCAGCATCGGTAATATGATAGAAAGTGATGGCGCGTGGGCGATCCTCATGGTCCAAGATGTCATTGCCGATGTATTCGGCGTATGTATAAGGTAGATAATGCCATAGACGCGCTTGTAGACAGTCTAGGTCTACGATAACCTTATTGGGTACCTTGTCCCATAGGTAGCCAGCTACAAAGAGCATACGGTAGTCGGTTTCTGGACCGAGGTATTCCCAAGTCATTATACGGGTTCCCTATAGCCGAGCTTCTCACGCCAGTTTTCGGGCCAACCGGGCATGGGCATGAATTTGTCTATCAACCAATCGAAGTTGTGGACGCGGTTCTTCAGCTCGCGATTGTTGAACCAGAAGTCCCAGCTATACTTATAGCTTCTACGACAGTCACGCACGTCCATATAGTACATGCGACCGTACTTGGGGCCTTTGTGCAAGTGAGCGTACCATGTATTCTTGTTTACTTTGCATTGCCCGCCAGTCATCCAAGTCTTAAAGCTCACCTCCTCCGCTTCCTGACCCCAGCCAGTATAACCTTCTACTTGCATAAAGCCGCAACGCTCGAACCATGCCTTAGTCATAAACCAGCACGAGCCCTGAAATGTAATGATATCATCTATAGGGATACTCATGTTCTCCAGCGTACGCTCATCCCACTTGAAGCCATGAAAGGCTGGGCCGTCACCCTTAGCTGGATTGATAAATTTGTTAGGCCAGATCAAATGTTCATAGTCAATGGGCGGGCGAGCGTCACACTGGTCCTGTAAGCACCAGTTCTCAGCATCCAGACGGTTGCGGCGCGGAACCTGCACCCAGTCGGGCTGGTGGTCGCGCAATAGGACTTCGTCAAAGCCGGGAGCCATCATGCAGTGTGCATCCAAGGACATGATATGGTCGCCAGTACCGATTTCTGCTACTAGGTTAATCGCCTGGCGCTTCTTGGCATACTTGGTAGGTGGGAATTTGATATAGTGGACGCGCGGATCATCTACTACTTCTTTGGGGGGTAGTTCGTAGCCATCTAGTACGGGATAGACGTTGATGTTGCCAGTAGCTTTAGCTAATACATCACATGTGGTCTGGTATAAGAAGCGTTCGGTTTTGGATGGAATAACGATATCTAGGGAGCTGGACATTGCATTTTCCTTTCTATTAACCATTTATAATACTTCTTCCGAAAATTGTCGAATGGACGCCGTTAGCTGAAATAATAGGTACTAGGACTAACCCAGCCGATGGTGATACCGATGGTGATTCAGAGACGCTAGGGCTTAGGGATGGGCTAATGCTAGGTGATTCAGAGATACTTGGCGACAGGGATGGTGATACGGATGGCGACTCAGAGACACTAGGTGATAGTGATGGTGATTCACTGGGACTCTCAGATACCGATGGTGACAGTGATGGGCTTACTGAAATAGACTCTGACGGCGACTCAGAAACAGATGGGCTAATACTAGGTGATTCAGATACAGATGGTGATAGAGATGGCGATTCAGACGGTGACTCTGATGGGCTTTCACTTATCGACGGTGATAGTGATGGTGAAACTGAAGGCGACTCAGATGGTGATTCACTGGCACTTGGGCTCAGTGATGGTGATTCAGATACTGATTCAGACGGAGATTCGCTAGCACTTGGTGATAATGATGGTGATTCACTTATAGACTCAGATGGTGATTCACTTACTGAAGGCGAAAGAGACGGGCTAACTGATACAGATTCACTCGGCGATTCTGATATAGATGGCGACAGCGATGGCGACAGCGATGGCGATTCGCTAGGGCTCTCAGATACACTCTCGGATGGTGATTCACTTACACTTGGTGATAGTGATGGCGACTCTGATACTGACTCACTTGGTGATTCACTTACCGATGGTGACGCAGATGGTGATTCCGATATACTTGGACTAAGAGATGGCGATTCAGATACGGATGGTGATAGTGATGGCGACTCTGATACTGACTCACTTGGTGATTCGGATACACTGGGTGATAAGGATGGTGATTCACTTATAGACTCAGATGGCGACTCACTTACTGAAGGCGAAATCGATGGCGATTCACTAACCGACTCAGATGGCGACTCAGAAATTGACTCACTAACCGATTCAGATGGCGACTCACTTACTGAAGGTGAAATCGATGGCGATATCGATGGCGATTCAGATATAGATGGTGACAGGGATGGTGATATAGACGGCGATTCAGATGACACCCCTATCGATGGACTTACCGATGGTGATTCGGATATCGATTCTGACGGGCTTTCAGATAGGGATGGTGATAAGGATGGTGATTCGCTAATCGATGGTGAGAGCGATGGGCTCTCGGAAAGTGATTCTGACGGTGACTCACTTATCGACGGTGATAGGGACGGTGATATAGATACCGATTCCGATGGACTTTCACTTATCGACGGTGATAGGGACGGTGATTCACTAAGGCTCTCAGACGGCGAGATGCTTACGGATGGTGAGAGCGATGAGCTCTCGGAAAGTGATTCTGACGGTGACTCAGATGGGCTTTCAGACGGCGATTCAGACGGTGATTCCGAAACCGATGGTGATAGGGACGGTGACTCACTTACTGATTCTGACGGGCTTTCGCTTATGGATGGCGAAAGTGACGGCGAGACTGATACACTTTCACTTGGACTTTCACTTATAGACGGCGATAGAGATGGTGACTCAGATGGGCTTACACTAGGTGATTCGGATATTGATGGTGACAGTGATGGACTAACACTAACACTAGGGCTAAGTGATGGGCTTACACTGGGCGATTCCGAAACCGATGGGGAGAGCGATGGTGACTCTGAGATACTTGGTGAAAGAGATGGGCTTTCAGACGGCGATTCAGACGGAGATTCTGATATAGATGGTGATATACTGGGCGAAACACTTACTGACGGGCTCAGGGATGGTGATTCGCTTACTGATGGAGATACCGATGGCGATTCGGATACAGATGGACTAACTGACGGGCTAACCGATGGTGATTCACTAATGCTAGGAGACAGTGATGGTGATGCCGAAGGTGATTCGGATGCCGATCCTATTGATGGGCTTACCGACGGTGATTCGGATACTGATTCTGATGGACTTTCGCTTGGGCTTTCCGAGATACTGGGCGATAGTGATGGTGATATACTGGGTGATTCAGACAGCGATTCGGATACACTTGGACTTAGTGATGGGCTCTCGGATACTGATTCAGATGGGCTTTCACTAACAGATTCACTTGGGCTCTCGGATACGGATGGCGACAGACTAGGTGAAACACTAATGCTTTCAGATGGTGATTCACTCGCCGATGGCGACAGTGAAGGACTAACACTAACCGATTCGGAAGGTGATTCCGAAATAGATTCGCTTGGGCTTTCACTGATTGACGGTGATAGGGATGGCGACTCGGACGGCGATTCCGATGGGCTAACACTCACTGATGGGCTCAGTGAAGGTGACTCACTTGGACTTTCACTTGGGCTTTCCGAAACAGATGGTGATAGTGAAGGTGACTCGCTTACTGATGGTGATAGCGATGGAGATTCAGATAGGCTTTCACTCGGGCTTTCAGAGATAGATGGACTTAGTGATGGTGACTCGCTTATTGATTCAGATGGGCTCTCGCTAATACTTGGTGATAGGGACGGCGAGACCGATATGGATTCAGACGGGCTTTCACTCGGTGATTCTGATATGCTGGGTGAGAGTGACGGACTTACCGAAGGCGACTCACTAATACTTTCTGATGGGCTCTCGGAAACAGATGGCGATAGACTTGCGCTTGGGCTTAGTGAAGGTGACTCACTGGGTACTTCACCCCAGTCTATGTGCCAGTAGTTGGTACGTAGGGTGATGCCAGGTTCCTCTGACGGCGACACCGAAGGAGATTCGCTTACTGAAGGCGATAGTGATGGCGAGACAGATATCGATTCTGACGGAGATTCGCTAACCGATGGGCTTAGTGATGGCGAGACAGATATCGATTCTGACGGAGATTCGGATATACTTTCAGATGGTGATTCGGATACACTGGGTGAGAGAGATGGTGATTCACTAGGACTTTCACTGGGCGATTCTGAAATACTTGGGCTGAGTGACGGGCTCTCAGATACAGATTCGCTTGGGCTCTCAGAAACAGACGGCGATAGTGATGGTGATTCTGATACAGATTCACTTGGACTAACACTAGGTGATACACTAGGCGATATGGATGGACTTTCCGATACACTAGGTGATAGTGATGGTGATTCTGAAACAGACGGCGACGCCGATGGACTTTCTGAAATACTAGGACTTAGCGACGGCGACACACTAGGCGATTCACTTACGGATGGCGATAGACTAGGTGAAATTGATACCGATGGTGATAGAGATGGACTTTCCGAAACGCTAGGGGATATAGATGGACTTTCTGATACACTTGGCGACAGCGACGGACTGACTGATACACTTGGCGATACTGACGGCGATACTGATACTGATGGGCTTAAGGACGGCGAAACGGACGGACTTACTGAGACCGATGGCGAAAGTGATGGAGAAACAGATACACTGGGCGACAATGATGGCGAGACTGATATCGATGGACTCAGTGACGGACTCACCGATACAGATGGTGAGAGTGATGGTGATACTGATGGTGACGGGCTTGACTGAGCTGGTCTAAAGACAAATGTACCGCCGTACGAATCCATACCGGTAGCGACATTAGTAATATCAGTTGCACCAGTTGATGTCCCGCCAGTTGCAAATGTCTGTGAAGCAACCGAAAGACAACCATTACCACCAACATTCTGGGCTCTGGTATCCCAACTACCACCGGGCATCGTGATGGCGCTGTCAGTATTGACTACCCAGCAAGCCAAAGCAAATGCACCGTTGCATGCTGTTGTTACGGCTGGCGCAGTTGGTGAGGTGTCATTACTGTAAGCAGTCCAGGCACCAGTACCAGAAAACGCTACATCTTGTGGACTATTGCTACTGATACCGGATAGTGCAGCTACCCACCAGCCGACTGGTTCGGATGTACTGGCTGAGTCAAAGGTATAAGTCGCAGGTTCGCCAGCCGCGTTGGTAACATATTTATAAAAGATACCCGCGTATCTGTCATTCTGGGTTGTAATGCCAGCTGACGCGGCAACAGTCCAGCCCGCGTCTGGCGCAACCACAGACGCGTATTCCTTACCGACAACTGCTACTAAGTAGTCACTGTTAGCAATACTAGCTGGCGCGATGATAGCAAAGGTGCCATCTGCTGCTCCAGTAGTAGTACCACCTGTACAGGCTGAACGGACTGCAATTGCCATCTAGTAATTAGTCCCTTTTAGGTACATCTCAATCTTTAGAGATCATGTTGACGGTTGTGATTATACTTGGGCATGCCGGTCGATCAGGGTTGGCCGCTGATGCCGACGCCACTAGAACTGTACCGGTATCATCCGACCACCACTTGAGTTCAAAATATTGGCTAGCCGAGAATGTATAGATATAGGTTACCGTTACAATACGTTCATTACCAGTACCAACGAACTTGCTGACTGTGTTAGAGCGCGAGACGTTAGCGCCATCTACCGCTAGCCAGATGTCCATTGTTTTGTTAGGCGCGGTAGATTTAGCTACTGCCGAGAATGTAATAAGATAAGTTCCTGCTGTATCGATATAGACTGCCGCGGGACAGGTTACCGTGCTGTGCGTAATACCACTCTTGCACTCGTCTATATTGTAAGTGATAGCGTATGCGCTGGCAGTGTTACCTATAGTCTGAGTAGTAGAATCCGAGAAGCAGCCATAGGGTAGACTAAGGCCAGCCGATCCACTGAATGATGTTCTGCCCGACGCACTGATATTGACATAACTTGTCACGCCGCCGTCGCCCAGAATGATGTTGTTTGCGCTGTCCACAACAATAGCTTTAGCGACTGCCGCATCATCGTTAGCAAAAACGCGGTGCGATAGCGAGTGATCGGGGCTACTGAGTTTGTTTGATGTTAGTGGTTGTCCGATTGCCATATTATTACTCCTATGTTGGCGCGTTAGGGTCTAGTTGGTAGACACGACAGGTTACTATATTTCCTGGTCCTAGATAGTTGGTAAGGTCGTCTATATGCGCGAATAGAGAAAAGTCAGTATTTGCGCCAGGTGATACATAGTAGGCGTATTCATCTGCATAATCTGTGATGTCAGAAGCGTAAGAATCAGAGACTTGATCTATGACCTCCCATTCATCAGTATTATAGTTGTAGATTTGCAGATAGACATAGGATATTGCCGGGTCTACGTCAGTTTGGCCGTACCATTCAAAGGTAGCCTTGACGACCGACACCGCGAAGTCCTTGAATTGATGGATGGCAAATTGTTCAGTTGCAGTTTGATCTACATAAGTGCTGTCTTTGTCCTCTACGTCAAGGTAGTCTTGCGCAGAGTAAGAGGTTTCTAGGTTGGTATCAGCAGCTGGTAGGTTAGCATAGTTACCGCGCGTATATTCAGCCCAACCCGGTGACGGTGATGGTGATACTGATGGCGATTCAGATGGCGAGGCACTAGGCGAAATACTTACTGAGGGCGATAGGGATGGTGATGCTGATGGTGACTCAGAGACAGATGGCGATAGTGATGGTGACTCAGATGGTGATACTGATACTGAGGGCGATAGGGACGATGACGGTGATGCCGATGGCGACTCAGAGGGTGATTCCGAGACAGACGGCGATAGGGATGGCGATACTGATGGCGATTCAGATACTGATTGAGAGAGCGATGAGGATGGTGACAGCGACGGTGATACTGACGGCGATTCGGATACCGACGGTGATAATGAAACCGATGGACTTAGACTAGGTGATTCACTAGGGCTCTCAGACGCTGATTCATATACGCCGGGCCAGTAGACATTAGGCCAGTAGACATTAGGCCAGTAGACATTAGGCCAGTAAATGTTTGAGGCCATATTATATTATTATGTCCCTTTTAGAGTGACTGCCGTACGGTTTCCATCGGCATCAACGGTTGCCGTAATGCGATTATCGTCATCAGCGATATTACGAAATGTAATTGTAGACGTTCCCCCACCGGCACTCTTAAGGGCCAAAGCAGAGAGTAACAAACGCAGCACTTGTCGGAATGTTAGAGAGCCTTCCACTACCTCGTCTAAGATGGCATCAATAGCAGTATCATTCCACTTTACATTACTATCGCTCTTAGGAACCTTAGCAAGCTCGGCAGGAATATTACCAGCAGTCTGTATTGTGCCTAGCACGTGAGTCACATCTACACCCCAAGGCTTAGCCGTAGTGCCATCCCAGGAGACGATCAAGCCGCCAACGATAGTATCGCCAATAGCAGCGCTACCGCTCTTCTGCTGGAAGATGTCTACCCAATAGAAACCAGCCGTTGTCAAGCCTGCTGGCCAAGTTCCAACGTAGAAGTAGCTACTCGCGGGCGTCTCTGTTAGCGCAATAGCATAATTAGCCCAGTGCGTCACATCCAAAGCCTCCAGCGCGCTACCTGTTATATACCAATAGGTTTTATCAGCAGCGCGAATCGTTACATACAGGGTTTTACCTGTAGTTGTATGCCGCCAGGATAATTCACCAGCCATACTTATACTCTCCTAATCATCATGCCACCGATTTCAGGCATCACCGCTAGGTTCAGGTCCTCATTTTCAGGATATGACCAGGCTCGCCAGCCCATCATAGGAGCAATCTGTTGCTCCATCTCCATTTCAACAATAGCACCAACAGTGGTAGCCATCAACCTAGTCAGCTCCATCTCAACAATTACACCGACTGTTGTTACTACCAGTCTATGGCCCTCCATCTCCACGATAGGGCCAACAGTGGTTACTACCAGTCTATGGCCCTCCATCTCCACGATAGGGCCAACAGTGGTTACTCGTAATGATTCAGTCACTACGCATAACCTCCTTCACTCTTTACACCTACCTCTAGGCCATTGATACCGGTTTGATCCCAAGCTGTACCATCAGGACAGAGGGTACGCCGTTCAATTACCAGAGCGTAATCAGAAGCGACATTCTGCGCCGTTCCCTCCCAGTCCGTCGAGTTTTCCCGTAGAAACGGCACAGCCTGGGTAGAAGCCGTACCGGTCTTCTTGGCAATCGCGAAAGGCCAAACTGCATTCACTGTCATGCCCGCGATAATAGTATAATCGGTAGTAATATAGCTATCAATCACACTGGCAGATGTCGCGTAGACATAATCTGTATCCCCGTTAGGCGCTAGTTCATCAACTAGCGCGTAGTTATTAACCTTATTGCCGTCCGATCCATCAAAATTGGAGTAATTGCCACTGGCACTAAGAGTCATCTCATAAAACTGCCTCATCGGTGGAGCAGCCGCAGCCGCTTCACTGGTTGTATCATCACAATAGAAGTCGTCAAGTAGCATACCCGTGGATGGAGAATCAGGACCGCCAAAGATATAAACATTAGTAATATTAGCAGCACCGGTATTGCCCTCAAAACGCATAATCTCTGTGCCGTCGTAATATACCACGGCCCAACCAGCCACGGCATCTATCTTTACATCCAAGCCGATATGTCGCCACGCCCCCAACACTGCACCAGTGTAAGTATCTTGCTCGCTGGCTCCAATGTAGAGAGCCATATCACCACCACTCTTCACGCGAACACCAACTAAAATATTGTTAGAAGCATCTCGTAAATTAAACAAGGTGCTTGTACCAGAGGCCGGCGCTTGAAGTTGCCAGTGGCCGCCGATACGTTTCTGAAGGCTAGCAGTAGTAGCTTTCTTTGCCCATGTTGTAGCAGCTGTGAGAGAGTAACAATTAGCACCGGTTTTACCACCAGTTTTGTTAGTACCGCTATAATTACCAGTCCCAAATTCATACAAATCAGAATCAGCGCCATAATGAGCACCAATTTCCCATTCAGATGTAATTGTCATTAGACATCTCCGTTAGTATCTATTACCATTCCTTTACTGCGCAACCCCAGTAAACCACTTACCGTACTCAGTAAAGGAGTCTGTAGTACTACGCCCGGTAAGCAATGATGTATCACAGGTCTTGCCGGGATACCACCAAGCATCCGGCGATTGATAGTCAATTGACCATGCGTAGCGGGTAATCATCGGCTCGGACTCAAAGTAGTCAATCGCCTTCTGTGCTTCAATCAAAGAGGAAGTCAGCGAGCCGTTGATACATACCGGAACAGCCCATTCCGTGATCCACACTTCCGGGATGTCCCAGGCTTTCGCCAGCGCGATGTATTTCTTTGTGATGTTGATTAGGTCATCAGCTCTTGCGACGTAGCCATGCACAGCCAGAGCATCCCAGTCAGGAGGGTGGCCGTATTGAGCGATGAAGGCTTCCCGGCACTGTACGATCCACAGTGGATTGATCTGGCTTGCACCCGGCGCAACCTTCTTGCGATCCGGGTGCGCCTGTTCGATAGCATTGATCAGGTATGGACAGCGTAGAACTGCGATATTAGCCTGCTCGACGCCATCCGGTTCGTTGAACTCCATTAGCCATGTGCTATTACAGATCAGCGGCACGTCACCGATACCCCAATCACCCCAGATCATCGGTACAGCTTCGGGTTGTACCATACCCCAACTACCTTCCGGTGGCGTCCAAGGGCAAGGTCCCCAGTCGTAGAACCAGGAAGCATTGAACAGTACAGCAGAGTCATACACACCGCCTAAGCCCTTCTTGCCGGGATCGCTGCGGACTGCCAGTGGAAAATACTTAACAACCGCCGCTGATGTAGTCGTATTCACGATAGATATAAAAGGCCGCGACTCAATCTGTGCACCGGAACACATCATGGAGATGACCACTGCTACCACGATCAGCAGAATTGTACGCTTCGCCATTTATATATCTTTATATACGAAGACCAATATGCTTGCCGAACAAGCGGTTTTAGATCGGTCTAAGCATAAAGTTACAGCGTATGCGCGACGTTGCCGTATCGCCGTTAATGAGGCGTACACGTACCGCGTTGCCAAGCACTTCAAGATCAAACGTGCTGGCAGCACAAGCAGTTACCTGACAGCTGGCACTAGTGATATCCCAATTGCCGCCCCAGTTGGAGGACTGTTCAACGTACAGACCAGAGCCTGCTCCTAATGCAACAGCCGCATCCGAACGGAAGATACCGACCAGCCGCGCATAGCCGTTGCTGATAAGACTACCCGAAGCGTCCTCTTTAGCTGCTATAGCACCATAGGAGGACGCCGAGAAGACTATCGGCATAACTTGACTATGTAGATTCATAATAGTAATCCTTAGCTTTTCCTTGAAACCCTAAAGGGTTTCAATAGTAATAAATACGGAGTACATCAAGCCAGCCAGGGCTGACCGTGTACTCCGTCTAGACTACCGATATTCATTAATGCTGCTCCCAGCCCTTGCTTACCTAGGGCCACAAGGGGCTCTATCTCACAAGAAAGCCATCTAATTAAGGGTAGCAACTACTGCTACTATATAAGTATATAGCACGGCCATGTGCCTATGTCAAGACTTATCGGCGTCTTACGCCATACTCATACGGTGTATGGCCTCAGGGGTTATTCTCTTCGCTCGACGAGCACTCAGCGGTCGAACCCGCTGAGACCGATGCGCTCGCTCGGAGAGTATAAGGGGATTGCCCCCTATTAGCCAGTTAGCAGCATATACTGAATGGTAAGCTTGCAACCAGCTACCGCTGTGCAAGCCGTAGCCATGAAGTCCAGATCGACGACATTGGTTGCCGCCGATGCACTAACAAGCACAAGGCCGTCCGGCACGGAAGCCGCTTGGACGAACACATAGTTGCCGATAGCTGCGCCGGTAACCGACATCTGGCATGAGCCGGGTGCGCCAGCCGAAGCACTGTCCGTAGCTGCGAACGACGGCGCATTGACTGTACCGGAACCGAACAGCAGTTTGGTGAGCTTTGTACCGCCACCAATAGCTACGCCAGAGCTGGATATAGTCATGCTGCCAGATGAGTTGTTAAGGGAACCGGTAGTAAGGGTTCCGCCAGAGAATGCGACATCACCGGAGAAAGCTGCGCCACCGGTAGCTTCGATTTTACGCCGAATACGAAAACAAGGCATATGGACCATCCTTTCCGCGGGCAACGCGGATCATCCTAAGAGTTAGACCCTTTCGGGCGTCTACGGGCAACGTAGACCATCAGTCCCTTAATGGACTGGCCGTACTACATTACACGACGTTATACAGAATAGCACCACTGTCAGAGGCTGTAATAACCTCGTCGGTGTAGTGCATAGCTTCTACGACGTCCTGATGTTCCTGATCCTCGCGATAGCGACGCACGGTACGGTTACCCCATTCAAGGACATAACCGGCTGCGGGTGTCATCAGGGATGGCGTTGCAGGCACATAACCGCACCAGAACTGATCGCCCCAGATGTATAATGGGCTAGCAGTAACGCCTTCCTGACCCTTATCCCACAGGGCGTTTCCGATCAGGACCTTTTCGAAGCCAAACCATGAGCGTAGGTCACCAACTTCCACCCGACCAGATGGACGTGTGTACTTCACGCGGTCCAGGAAGTCAGGGTGCTGGCGTAGGTGCCGCCAAACGTCCCAAGACATAACAGCCACATTGGGCTGCGCGCCGGTAACACTGATGACGCCGTTCATAGCAGCATCGATATCGCCCCATGGGTCGGAAGTATCGACGGACCATTGGGTTGTGGGCGTAGTGCTGTAGGCCCAGAGCCCGCTGCCACCGGTAGTAAGATTGGCAACACGCCGCTCAAGGGCACGCAGCAAAGCGCTGGTCACAAACTCAGTCGCTTCAACATCAGGCCGTAGAGGATTATCGGCATTATCGCGCACTTCGTCGGGCACAACCTTCGCGATAGCGTAGTTGATGGCTACGTAGGAGGCGGTTGTGATGTCGTAGTCGGCGCGAGCCGCGCGGGTTCCAGGAGCACGTATGGCAACTTCATCACGCTGCCAAGCGGCTTTCGGGAAGACCCAGTAGTAATCGGTTTTCTTGTTCACGCCGACTACAGGGAATACCTGATCAGCGATAAACGCAGCATTAGTATAGGCGATGCTGATATTCGACAACGCAGTATCGATATGGACATCGCGCACAGTAGGCATAGGCATTGTATATATCCTCCTTTATGACAGGTGCGTACCGGTGTAGAACATCTCTATGCAGCGACCACTACCGCTGGCAACAGCTTCCAGCGAAATCCCTGCGATATTGATGCTACCCGTAGCGGTGATAACAGTGCCCATGGCCCTTCCACCGGAAGCGGTCTTGACAAGACCACCGTAGGTGAGCGGTGACGAAGAGTTCTCGCAGTCCGTATAGATTTTGGTAAGACCATACAGACACACGGTAGCTTCCTCGCCAACATTGGGGTCGTTCTGCAAGACGCCAAGAGTAGAAGCGTTGACTGTCAG
>Ga0316626_10000040_pt1 | contig 45027 bp, 67 predicted proteins | sample OWC_Aug_T1_C1_D5_FD_207656 | JGI IMG/M metagenome (GOLD analysis project Ga0316626, IMG submission 207656) | Wetland soil microbial communities from Old Woman Creek delta, Ohio, United States - OWC_Aug_T1_C1_D5_A | ecosystem: Environmental > Terrestrial > Soil > Wetlands | place: USA: Ohio...
CGGGAGGGCCGGGGGAGGCCGCCGTTCAGGTTGCGACCTTAGAGGCGCACCGGCGGGCTGTACCGAATACGCCTTTTGATTCTGGTGGGCTGCGGGCCGCCGAATCTGTGCAGGTCGGGGGGCTAGAGGGGGTGGTGTTCATAAACCAGACCGCTACCAACCCCAGGCAGAGGGGCCAAAGGCCAGCGGTGTACGGAGTTTACTTGCACGGCCAGGGAATGCGCCCGGGGCTGCGCGGTGGGACGCGGGCATTCTTTCAGGCTACGGTAGAATTTGACGGCGACGTGATCATCGCTCGCGGCGTAGAGACCTACATGCAGGGTATAAAATGAGCTACGATGTAGTCGCACGGGATGTCGTTCGGAAGAGGATTGGGGAACTCCTGAAGGACGAAAACGAGGGGACGGGGTTCGGCAAGTGCTTGGCTGTTTACGACCACCTGCGCCCACCAAACCCAGGAGAGTCGCCGATTCAGTGCGTCACGTCGGAGGGGTGGGGTCACGACCACGACGGAGACAGCGCGACCAAGACCGACCGGTACCGCTTCATCATCTACAACTACGTGGCGCGTGTCCCGGACACGGGAGGAATATCCCCGGAGGACGTGCTGGACGCCCTGCAAGACGGGGTAAACAAGTTCCTGAAAAAGTACGAGATGGACGCCGGATACTGGGATTGCCTGCGCCTGGTCCCCGGGTTCTCGAAGGCTGTTAGCGCGGACAAGCCGGAGCAATTGGTGGGCGGGACGGCCTTCTTTATCGAGGGTTTTGTAGTGGAGGCCGTTCCCGCTGTACTCATGGAGGAGTGATAATGACGAAAGCGAGAGGGATAACGACGAAGCGGTACGTGGCCCTGGTGGGCCTATCAGAACAGGCCGGCCCCATCATCATCCGCAAGGGAGATATTTTTGAGGCCGAGCCAGACGACCCGTGGGTCGTCGCTCAACTGGCGAATGGGTACATCGAGGAGACAGACGCGCCTGGTGGCGCTCTCAAGAAGTGCCCCAAGTGCGCAGAAAAGAAACAACGGGCGGTAGTGGTAGAGGGACAAGAGCCGCCAGAAAAAACAGAGGAGGATTGAAATGACGGTTACATTCACAAATCGAGTCATGCCCTGCTCGTCCAAGTTCCAGGTTTCGGACGATGGGGGGTCAACATTCGAGGAATACGCGGGTTTCCTCACCGTCTTGGACGGGTGGATGCAGGAACGCATCACCGGTCAAGAGAATGGCATGGGCATGGATACGCCGGTTATTGGCCTGGGGCCAAAGAACCCCATCACTTTGAGCATCACGGCGTTTTACAGCCCAACTACCGGGGACCTGTACGACACGGTCAAGACACAGTTCGATGCCGAATGCGGCGGCAACTTGATCGTCCAGTGGGGGCCGACTGGTTTCGCCCCCGGATCGCTGGTTCACACGACCAACGTAGACAACTCATACGTCAGCGCACTGGCCCTGCCGCCGTTCACGGCCTCTGATGCCAAGCCGCTCCTGTTCCAGTTCAAGATTTTTACCACCGGCGTTGACGACACCACCATCCCCATCCCGCCTCCGTGATCATGAGCAAACAGGAGTTTACGAACACGGCTCTCGGATGCACCTTCTCCACCCTCGACGTTTCGATGGCGGACTTGGAGCAGTACGACATGCTCAGGAACCGCGTCATGGCCCTCGGCGGTGGTCAGGCGGCGGTTAACTTTTGCTCCGCCCTGGCGGTCATAGACGCCAAGTCGTGGACAAGTATCCACATTCCGAGCATCGAGGCGCAAACGCTCGAAGCGGTTAATGCCCTCAGCGAAGGGGGCGCTCAAACCGTCTTTTGGGCCGGCGGGATCGTGAGCAAGTACATGGTCTGGCTGCTCGGAGACCGGACGGGCATGACGTTCGATGAGTTCTTGATGGGAGAGGTGCGCGAGCAGAGGCCGGTAGACATCACGCTCCGTCCGCTAACCGTTGGCTTGTTGGGAAAGTACGATGATACGCGGACCGCGCTGATCCGTGAGGGGAGGTCGGTGTACTATGCCAACTGGCAGGCGGCCCAACTTCTCATAGACGGCTGGAATGTCCCCGAAATACCGGACCGCAAGGCGCTTGGAGAGTGGGATCAAATATCAGGCGACGTTCTGCGAATGGTTGTCGCAGTAGGTGACGCTGTCGTGTTTGTCGTCACCGACTTCATGACCGTCCCAAAATCCTGGCCGTCCGCTCCGGCAGGTGCGCGGAAGCGGAAGGCACAGCCGAAGCGCAAGAAAACAGGCCGCCCCACGAGTTAGAGGTAGCGTGGAGTTGCGACCGGTTCAATACCCCGCCGACTAGCGGGGGTATTTTCAACCAGGACCCCGCCATGCTGCTACGAATGCGGGTTGCGCAGAACATATACACGGCGGTAAGATTTTTCGTAGACACGGTATCCAGACCACGCAAGGGTATGGACGTTGGGGCTACGTTCAACGACAACCAAAACCTGGTGAGAATTTACCAGGAATGGCAGGCGCTTGATCGTGAGGAAATGGTAGACGAGACCATACGGCGATGGCTGTATGGTAGGAGACGCACAGGTGGCCGGTAAGAGTTACGACCTGCAAATCCTGGTCAAGTTGGTGGACCAGGCCAGCAAGGGCGCTCAGGGGGTCGGAGCTTCTTTGCAGAATATGGGCAAAGAAGCCGACGCCGCCCTCAGCGCCCTGCAACCGCTCGGTACAGCAATGGCTGCAACCGGCGCTGCAGGGACCGCCCTCGTTGCGTCCGCCACCATGAGCGCCGCCCGCGTTCAGGAGCTTGGGGTCGTCCTGAACATCGTCGGAAAGAACGCCGGGTATTCTGAGGCGCAGATCACCGCTTACGAGGCGGGCGTCCGGCGCATGGGGATCACACACGCCGGGGCAAGGCAGTCGCTCATCCAGATGGCCCAGGCCGAGGTAGATTTGAGCTACGCGACCGACCTGGCCCGCGTAGCTCAGGACGCCGCCGTCATTGCGCAGACGGATAGCTCGGACGCCATGCAGCGCCTCACTTGGTCAATCCAGACCGGCAGCGTAATCTATGCCCGGACGCTCGGTCTTATCGTCAACTACGGGGCTGCATACGAGAAGATGGCCGCGCAGGTTGGAAAGACCGTAGAGCAATTGACGGAGGAGGAACGCACCCAGGCCAGGGTCAACGAAATGCTCCGGGCGGGAACTTCTATTGAGGGGGCGTACGACGCCGCCATGACCACCAGCGGCAAGCAACTGCGCTCGCTAAACCGCCTATGGGTGGACTCGGAGGCGGCTCTTGGTAAGGCTTTCTTGCCGGTCATGGACAAGGCCGTACAGTCCGCAACAAGCATGCTCAAGGCGTTCTTGGCCATGGAGCCAGCGCAACAGCGGCAGATTGCTTCGTGGCTGGCAATCGGTACAGCCGTCGCCAGCGGGGGCGGGGCGCTGATTCTCTTAACCCCCCAGGTAATGAAACTGGTATCCTCTCTCGGCGCTTTCCTGAAGCTATCCGGCGGTGTGGCGGAAGGGTTGCAGTTCTTGCAGGCTGGTTTTACCGCCTCCGAGGTTGCCGCCACTGGTTTCGCCGGCACCGTCGCCGTCGCCATTCCGGTCCTGGCAGCCCTGGCAGCAACGCTTGGGGTGGTTTACGTGGCCCACCAGCGAAACGTACAGGTGACGAAAGGTCATGAGGATGTCACCAACGCATTCGCAGAGCAGTTGCAGCGGGTCGTTGCTGCTGGCGGAAGCGCCGATGACGTGATGCAGGCGTACACCACCGCGCAACAGTCGGCGGCGGCGGCTGTAGATAGGGCGGCAAACTCGCATAACGTCATGGAGCGTATGGCGGCGCGATTCGTGGATACCGCCAAGTTGGAAAAGGATGGCCTTCTGGCCGTCCAGGACGCGCTCGCCAAGACCGCTACAGGATACGATGATTATCGAAGCAAGCTCGATCAGGCTGTAGCAGCGACCGGATACATGATCAACGCGCAGGGGGACCTGGTGGAGGTCACGGATACCGGGATGGTTCGGGTTATCCAGGCCGGTTTTCAAATGAGCGAGGCCGGGTTCGCAGCCGAGCAGGGGTGGGCGGCAGTCCTCGACCGGCGCATGGTCGCGGCGATGCTTGATACAGCCTCAGCGACCAGGAACGCCGCCGACGCAACCGACGGGCTGGCCGCGTCTACAGCGACGCTAGACGAGCGGGTAGGCGCTTTGGCTGTGGCCGTTGCCGGCCCCATCCGCCAAGCCAACGAGCAGTATGCGCAGCAGCAGGTGGACATTCGCCAGCAGATGGCAGAGGCCCGCGCAGAGTTGGAGAAGTTGGAGAGGACGCAGGGCGCTCAGATCGTCACACAGCAGGCCGGGGTCATTGAGCAAGACAATGCACGCCGGGCCGCCGAAAAGTTGGCGAACGCCCAAGAACTGCTCGCCAACAACACCGACCCCGCTCGGCAGTTGGAGTTCGAGGCCGGGGTAGCGCGGGCCGCCGCTGCTCAGGAGCGAGCGAACGCAGCCCTCGAAGGCGGATCTGTTTCCTACGTGGACAACAGCGCCAGAATTGCGGAATTAAACGCCCAGTTGGTGGAGAACGAGGCGAGACTGGCTGCAAATGCCGCCGCCCACGAAGACCAGACGAAGCGTTTTTTGTACGACATGATGATGCAGCGGCTTGCAATGGACGGGTGGACGGAGGCCGAGCAAACGCTGTCTCTGGCGGCAGCCCGCGACTTTGGCCTCATTGACCAGGCCAGTTTCGACGCCGCGATGGGCATGAATGCCGCATTGACCGAGTTCGCGGGGGGCGCTGGCGTAAACGAGACGATGGGTAAGATAGATGGAATCTACAACCGTCTCGCCAACGACGTTCCGGGGGCTATCTCCGTACTGTCCGGGTCGCTGATCGGCCCATTGCCCGCCGCATTCAGGACGACCGGGCAGGCAATCGAGGAGACCGGGTTGAGGTCGGACATTTTGCGCGGAAAATTCGACGGGATACCGCGCTCAATCTCGACCCAATTCAGGACGCCAGGACTCGCCGAGGCGCACAGTGCAGCGCAGGCATACCAGGACGTGTTGAACAACATGCCCAGGACGGTATCCACCCTATACGAGTTGCACACGCAGGGATTGCCCATCCCCCCCGCAGGCCCACCTGGGGGAATCCCCGGTCACGCCACAGGCACAATGTCCGCCTCCCCGGGGTTTGGAATGGTGGGGGAGCGTGGAGCGGAGATCGTCACTGGTCCAACCCTCATGCTTTTCCAGGGAGGGGAGAGGGTTTACAATGCTCAGGATACCAACAGGATGTTGGGCGGAACGAACGTCACCAACAACAACGCCCTGACATTCAACGTCGTGGCCCCAAATCCACAGAGGGCTGCGTGGAGCATCCGGGAAACTCTGGCTCAAGAGGGGATTGGGTGATAGGAGTAGGAAATGAGAAAAAGGGCGCTCGCTGTAGCCGCCGCTTTGATCGTTCTTTCTACCACAGGTCACGCGCCGCCAGACTATACCAGATTGGAGGTGGTGGTGTACATGCCCCTGGTATTGAATGGCTGGCAACTCAACGTAGGTGGGGAGGATTTGGCGATGAGCAGCAACTTCAAGGTCATTGAACCGGAGGAGACGGTAAACTATATCCTGAATCCATCCGCAGAGGCGGCGGGTAACTTTTCCGCTATCGGTGGGGCGACTGTTACCCGCGTTACCACCTACCAAAAGCACAACTTGTACTCCTACCGTGTGCAAACGTCAGCCGACAATACCGGGGCCTCATTCGTCAGCGGTGCGCTACCCAACGCCGTCGCCTACGCTACGGTAAAGGTGCGCGGTACGCTTCCCGCGTCATGGGACTGGTCGCTCGACAACACCAACTGGCACACCCCAACACTTATCATGCCACTGGACGCCAACTGGTCAATCTATGGGTACGCCTTTCCGTCCGGGGAGGCTAACGGATCGACCTCCTTTCTGGTCCAGCAGAAAGGGGCAGGGGCGGGTGACTTTTACCTGGACGGGTTGCAGGTGGAGAGCAAAGACCACTGGACGACGTTCTGCGGGTACGGGGAGGAGGGGTGTGAATCTGTCGGCACTCCGCACGCATCGAGGAGCCAGCGCAGCGCAAACAGCCGGGCCGGGGGACGCCTGCGCGACCTATCCGACTATGGGTTGATCGTTACCGGGGCATCCGGGTTGGGATTATCCCCCGTTGACGTGCGCATCGACGCATACTCCGGGCGTCCAGGTGGCGCTCTGAACTCCATCCACGAATCGTCCGCCGCGCTATCCATAGCCGTCCTGTTGCGTGGTTCGTCCCTACCCAACCTACACTCCAATGCACAGGCCCTTGAGGCGCTTTTGAGCGAGTACGCCGTCCCGTCTATTGACGGCAGGACGCAGCCCATCCGCTTGTGGTACACTGGTTCAGCGGTCGTCAAGGAGATCGAGGTTCATTATGACGGCGGGCTGGAGGGGGCGCTCGCAGCGGATACGCCGTGCAACTGGTGGAGAGCGTCAATACACCTGACGGCCCCCGACCCGTTCTGGAAAGAGGTCGGAAACTCTGCGGCTGTGTTGGACACGATTGACAGTGCGACGTTTCAGACTGTGGCGGCTCGCCTGCGCAGCACCGGGCAGTGGTCGAATCTAGGCCCGCCGACCGGGGGCGGTCCGTACACAGCCGTCTACGCCATCGCCGAGGACGCACAGTACGTCTATTATGGGGGAAACTTCCAGGATTTTAACGGAATCGCCAACGCTGATTACTTTGTGCGGTACAACAAGGAGACGGGGGCATGGTCTGCTCCCGCTGTTGGGGCAAACGGCATAATCTACGCCCTTGCCAAGTTGCCGGATGGTCGCATCGTGGCCGGCGGCGCGTTCACGTCAATCGGTGGGGTAGCCGCCAGCCGAATCGCAGTTTACGACCCAACGACGGGGACGTGGGAGGCGATGGGGGTTGGGGTGGACAATAATGTGTACGCCCTCACCGTTGGAAAGAACGGCCTGCTATACCTGGGCGGGGCCTTCCTGAACGCCGGTGGTGGGGCAACGAACAGGATCGCCTCTTGGGATCCATCAACGGGAGCATACGCGGCCCTGGGGGTGGGGGTCAATAACGTGGTTCGCGCTTTGGCTACAGGAATTGACGGGCAGATATTCGCCGGGGGAGACTTTACTACCGCTGGCGGATCATCCGCCCTGAGAGTTGCGTCGTGGTATCCCTCTATTTCTACGTGGTCCCCCCTGGATACGGGTGTGGACAACGTGGTTCGCGCCCTCGCCGTTTCCTCTGACGGGATTCTCTACATCGGCGGGGATCAAATATACGCCGGGACGTTGCTGGTTAACCGTATTTGCTCTTGGGACGGCGTGGCAATGTCTGCGCTTGGGTCTGGAACGGACAACTCTGTGCGCGCCATCGCTGTATCCCCCGATGGTTCTGTATTGCTCACCGGATCGTTCGCCGTAGCGGGTGGGATAACGATCATGGCGCTCGTTGCTGGATGGAATGGGTCAACCTTCTTCCATACCGACTTGGGGACATCGTGGACAGATGGGCTGGTTATCTTTACGTCCGCTGTGGTTGGAAACAAGTACAACTTGTGGGTAGGTGGTGGTGGTGGGGCTGGTCTTCCAGGAGGATACGGCGGAAGCATCACAATTTCGTACACCGGAACGGCCCCTGCATTCCCCCACATGGTCGCCTCACGATCTGGTGGAACGGGGGCCACTATAGCCATGCTGAGAAACGAGATGCCGCCGCTCGCGGTGCTGTACGACTACAACCTACAGGACGGCGAGACCTTGACGACTGACTTTTCACCAGACGAGCAATCCGTCGAGAGTTCTTTCTTTGGTTCCCGACCGGACGCCGTTCTGCGCGGCAGCGATTGGCAGTTCACGATCAACCCCGGATCGAATCAGATCACGTCTTACGTGATAGTGACTGGCGGGGCGACGGCGACTGCTTACATGACCTGGCGCACAGCGTACCTTTCGGCAGACTGAGGTTTCAAAATGGCGGCTGAATACGACCTGGTTTACACGAGAGACGACGGATACCCACTCGCGTCTAACGTGTGGGGGCTGTTGACGCCGGGAACATCTCTGTCGTTTACCGCCAGCCGGGTCGTCAACTGGTTCGGTTCTCTCACGCTGGAATTGCCGCCCACCTTTGACTTACGCCGATTCCGAGAGGACCAGATGATTCAGGTGTGGCGCAAGCCTCCCGGAGGAGTGAGGGTTTTGTGGTCGGTCTACCCTCTGCGCAGGTGGGGGTACGAACACGACGCGCAGGGGAACAAGATCATCACCGTCTACGGCAGCACGCCGGAGGAGCTTCTGGTTCGCCGGATCGTGGCCGGGTCTGCTGGTACGTCAGCCTCAGAAAAAACGGACACCGACGACGACCTGCTCCGCGCCTTCGTGCGCGAGGCGGTACTGGATACCGCCAAACCTATCCCGGAGTATGGGACGCGGGCATGGCCTCTATTCAGTGTGGAGAGCGACAAGGGGAAGGGGACGAGCGCGGTCAAGGGGGCAGCCTTCCAGGAGCTTTTGAGCGCCTACGGCGGCGGCCTATTGGTGGACATATCCAATAACGCCAGCGCAGCAAACGACTCCGAGCTTTTCTGGAGAGTGGAGCCGACCGTTACGCAGACTGGAATATCCTTCACATTCAGGGTAACGAGTGGGCAACCGGGTGTGGACAGGACTAAGCAAGGAGTCTCGTTTTCCGAGAAGCGTGGAAACCTTATGGAGGCGTACTACGACTACGACGCGACCAGGGAGGTCAATTACGTCTACGGACTGGGCAGAGGGGAGGGGGTCGACAGGGAAGTCGTACAGGTTTGGGACGCCAAGAGGATAGGAAAGTCGCGCTGGAATCGCCGGGAGAGATCGTGTGAGTCCAACGACGACCGCACCGAAGGGGTACGCTCGGACGCAAACGCCGTCCTGCACGCTGGCCGCCCGGTTATCAGGGCCGGAGGCGTCCCGGTTGACTCCAAAGGAATGACATTTGGACGCCAGTGGGGTTTCGGAGACAAGGTGCTGGCCGAGGTCGGCGAACCTACGCTGATCCAGTTCGCGGCAATCGTTCGCTCCGTTTCTCTGGGGTGGTCTGCATCGCTCGGTATCGTCGCGGGGCGTGGAAAGACGCGCAGGATAGAAAGGAAGGCGGGAGAGGAGACGATTCGGGCCAGACTGGAATATGAGGGGGCGGCGTGAGCGATCCGTACAGTGTCCTGGCGAGAGAGATCGGCAGCATCCGCCGGGATATAGGCCGCCGTCGCCAGCCCCCCGTGTGGGTAGGCGGGGAACTGTGGGACGCAATGACCGGGGCGCAGCCGGGGGGAGGGTCTACGCTTGCCTGGCTATTCACTGGACGCAACCTGTGGATACCGGACGGGGAGGGGGCGGGTAACTCGTTTACCGGGATTAACATAGTCCGCTCGGATTGGAGAAAGACGAGGCGGGGTGCTCCATACGTCCACCTGGACGGGGCGACGGAGGCGCTATCAGTAAACAACGCCGCGTGGCAGCAGGCCGGAACGGATAGCCTGACGGTGTGGTTTTGGGTAAACGCGCAGTCTGTCGCCGCAAGTATGGTTGCGTCTTCCAAGTTAGCGATAACAACCAACCAAAGGTCGTGGCGACTTAGTTTTTCGGTTGGTACAGGATTCGAGTTCTTGACGAACTCCCTGGGTACGGCAGCCGGAAACTATATAGTTTCATCTGGCGTAACCCCGATTATAGACAATTTTTACTTTTTAGGAGGTCATTGGCAGGCGAGTACGCTACAAGGTGTTTACACGGCGAACGCGACAGACGATGACGTGGCGCAAATAACGAACACGGTCGGAACACCACCAGCGTCTCTCTTTAATAGCACTGCTCCGCTGGCTATAGGTACAGCGTTCACGATCCCGCCGACGTTTTCCGCCCCATGGAATGGCTACATATCATCCGGTTGCGCCTGGTACAACGGAGGCGGCGGGGGGTATCCAAGCGCGTCAGAAGTGTACGACTACATGCGCAGTCGGTGGGCAATGACCCGCTGGCTGTATCAATAAAGGAGCTACGAAATGGGACAAGTTACTAAAACAAGAGCGCCGATTTTTGCAGTGGCGCAAGCTGAGGATGGGAATGGATACGTCGGTATCGCCGTTCTCGCCGGCCTCGCCGTGATGGACCCGGGATACCCCGCCGAGGTTGACGAGATCGGAGACCCGCACGCCATCCTCACCAAGCACGGATTGGCGCACCTTGACGACTTGACACCGGGGCAGGTTTTGCTCTGGGAGCAAACGGCCAAGAACGCCAAGTTGCGTGCGGTACTGGCGAAAAACTGGTGGCCCGCCTACCGCGCAGAGCGGGCAGCGGGAAACATCGAAGAGATTGACGCCGCCTGGGAACCATTGAAAGAAGTGGAATGAGCATCCGCTTGGCCGCGCGCTGGGCGCTCGTTGCGCAACTGTGCGTGTCCTCCCTGGCTCTCGCCGGTCAAATCGTGTTCTTGACCGACTCGACTGACAGGACGGAAGCGCCCGCGTTCATGGTCGGAATGGTCATTCTCAGCCTGTCCGGGACGGCCATCATGCTCGCCCTGTTGGATAGGGGCGCAGGTGTGAACGCGGCAATGCAGGGGGCGGCTTGGGTAAACCTTGCTGCCATAGCCGGCATGGTTGCCTGTGACTGGTACAGCGGAAATAGGCAGTACCCGCAGGTTTTTTGCTTCTTGTCGGTTGGTGTCCTGGTGTTGAACTGGATTGTCGGGGCGCGCCGTGCGGCGGCGTTCTCTGTGACCTGCCTGGCGCTGATAGTTGGGGCTGTGTTTGTCTCATACCCCATGTCGCCAGTATTTATAGTCGCTACTCTAACCATGTTCGCCTGGCTCGTAGGGTTTGAACTGCACGCGCAGGCTATCGAGAATGAGCGGTTGCGGAGGCGGGTGGGTAGAATCGAGAGGGCCGGGGAACTGGCGGAAATATCAATCTGCGGGGAGGATGATAGTGGCAGCGCAGGACGCAGCGGAAATACTTGTACCTGAAATTGAAAACGATCCGGCCCTCGCTGCTTTTACCCGCGCTGTGGCAAAGAACGCAGCCGCGTTAGAGCGGCAGAACGTAATCCTTGCCCGCATACTCAGCACGTTGGAGAACGTTCATATCACCACGACGAGCATACAGGCAAAGCAGGATATTCTTGCCCTTGCCATCGGGCGGTCCGGGGCCAGCGGTGTCACCGTCTCAGGCGTCGATGGGGAGGGAGACGTTGGTGTGGAGGTGCATCTTGGAAAAAAGGAGTAGGAATCCCCAACCACCCACACAGGTAAGCGGGGTGTCCGTGAGTGGCGTTCGCGCAGGTCGAGACGCCCATGTCTCCATTAGCGTGAACGACCATCCGCAGGAGGCCCCAGCGCGCCGTGTCCCATCGTCAAAGAAGCCGTCCAGGGGCAGGTGGTTGTCGGACGCTGGGGCCAAACTTCTCGACGTTCTCATAAAGGTCGCCCCCTGGTTTGCTCCGCTGGTGGTCAAGAAGTAGCGGCGGCGTGTAGGGATACGCCCGCTGCACATAACCCATATCAAAACCAACTACCATCCCATCTTTCCACCTGGGAATGTGAACAAGATCAGCGGGCCATGTGAAGTGCTGTAAAACGTCCATACCTATCTCACAGCATACGCCGGTATGGGTGGTAAGGGATGCGCAGGGAACACCAACAATCTCCACGAACTCCCCGTACACCACCTCACCGCCACAAACGTCGCACCTCACTGTATCCATTTCCAGGGAAAAAAACCGCGTCATGATTTTCATTAGGTGATACCTCCATATCAGAACAGGCGGGGCTGTTCCGCCGAACTCCTGCTGCATCGCCGTTCCCGTTGCATCCCCGGCAACTCAAGCTGGCGATCCTCAGCGCGTGCAATCCTATCCCGCGCAACCTCTACCCAGTGCCGGTCGTTGTCCACCAACACCCCGTCGCGCCCAAACCGCTTGCAGGCCACCCCGGTCGCCCCGCTTCCGCAAAAGCAGTCCAGTACCCGGGCCCCGGGCAGCGTGCTGGTGATGATGATGTGCTCCATGAGCGCGGCGGGTTTCTCGCATGGGTGTTTTCCTGGGTAGGCCGCAACCGTCGGGAACGCCGTCCAGCAGTCGGTGTACTGGTCTTTTGGCGTGACGGTGAACGGGCGGCGCAGGCTTTCGTATTCTGCCCGCAAGTCCTCGTAGTCCTGGCGCAAGTCCTCGTAGTCCTGGCGCAAGAACTCGTAGTCCTGGCGCAAGAACTCGTAGTCCTGGCGCAAGAACTCGTCACCGCCGTTGCGGTTGGCGTACCGCTGCATCGCCTGGTAATGCTCCCGCGTCGGCATGCACCACTGCGATTGCGTGAAATAGTGGCGACCTGCCATGCTTGCCGTTCCGCATGCGGTGTTGGCGTCTTCCGGTTTCAGCCCCGCCCGCTCCCACTCCGAGCGCAGGTACAAGCGGATGGGGTCAAAGACGAATCCCCGCGCCCGGTCGCATTGGGCCTGGTATCCCGACTTACCGGCGGCGTAGCTGTCCGCGCCGTACTGCTCGGCGAAAATAATGTGCTCTTTGCGCGGGAAAAATGAGCGCAGATCGTCTTTGCTGGCGCGACTCCATAACCCGCCCCCGTTCGGCTTCCCATCCGTCTTGACCCACACGATGTTATTCAAAATGTGAAACGTCTCAGCGACCTTGCACTCCACACGCGCCGCCATCTGTGGAGACGCGAAAAGGTAGAGCGACCCGTTGGGGCGCAGCAACCGCGCCCACTCCGCGCACAGGTCGCCGATCCATGCCAGGTAGTAGGCGGGGCTGGCCCACTGGTTGTCCCACTCATCGTCTTTGACGCCACAGTACGGCGGGTCCGTCTCCACCAGGTCAAAAGATGCGGCGGGGAGCCTGCGCATCACTGCCAGCGCGTCGCCAGCATACACCCGCACCCTACTCAAAGAGCACTCCCTGAATATAGCCGCCAGAACGCAGCATCCTATCCTCCTCGCGTTTCTTTCTGCGCAACGCTTCGCGGTCCTCACGATCAGCCGCCTGCTTTTCAAGTTTTCGCAGGAGCTTCTCTTCCCGCAACTTGGCGTTAAAATCTTCCACCATGCCGTAGACTCCACCAGCAGGTGTGGCGTCACGATCAGAGCGCCACACGACACGATCACCGTGACCGTCCGGGTGTCCGTACACACCATCGCTGGAAAGGACGGTGTACAGGCTGTACGAGTATTCCATCCTGTGGACTTCTATGAGCATGATGTATTTTATGCGGTTTTCCGGGTGCCTTCTTGGCATGTCAACCTCCGATACTTACCACAATTTACCTTGCTGTAGACTCTCTACCACCTGCCCGACGGCCTGCTGCTCGGACACCTGCCCGCCGAGCAACCAGCACACGTTGCGCCAGTTGTCGGTTTCGGCCAGCATAACCACGCCGGGCCGCTTCTTGATCACGTCGAGCAAGGAGCAGTTGTCGGCGACCACGATCCGGCGGGCGGCTTTGGCGTAGGGAGACGGGTCGCGCCCGGCGGCCAGGGAGTTGGGGAACTCAAAGACGAGCCACACGTCACACCACTCCAACGCGCAGCATGTACCGCCCGATCCATTCTGTGTAGGCGGGTGGGATTGCCTGGGTCATCTCTGCCTTTGTCATCCAGTCAATTCCCATTGCCACACTCCAAGCTCCCTTTGTCCTATGAGCTGCATTTATTCGCCCTCGCCCCGCGTCACCGTGTCCAACGACACAGCAAAAACCGTTTTCCCCAATTCTGCGCCCCGCGTGCTTTATGTGCGGGGGTTGCAACAAGAGTAGGTTGCTGTCAAACAGCCTATGACGGAATACCTTTAGCCCAAACATCACGCCGCATAGCATGATAGCATTCGGCATGTTCTTTCGCGCCCCGACCACGTTTTCTATCACGTATGGCAAGCCGGTCTCTGCCAGCACGCCCCGCACATCATCTATCAGCAGTTTGTAACCGCGCCCCTGACATTGGGGCAACTTTGACGTGATGCTGTACCCCTGGCACGGCGGGCTGGCGTGAATCACGTCGAAACCGCGCCATCCTTCCGCCGCCATGAACTCGAAAACGTCTGCTTGAACGAATTGAAACTGGTAATGCGGCTGTGCCCGATTGTCCACGCCAACGACATCGAAACCGGCGCGGTGGTAGCCCATCGCCGCGCCGCCGGCCCCGCAAAACAGGTCGAGTATCTTTTTACCCACTTTTCAACTCCCTTACCGTCTTAGCCTGGCCCTCAAACGTCCAGCGCAGAACATCCGCCGCGCATCTGTCTGACTGCCCACACATCTTCAACCGCTCCGGATCCGGCTCCGGAAACACTTCCACCCGGTAGCGGTGCACGGCGTCGTCAATGCTCCGGGCGCACATTTCGATTATGGCGCAGCGGTAGCGGATTGCCAACTTGCGCGACTTGGGGCGCATCTTAACCCACACAACACGGTGCGAAAGCATCACTCACCCCCTATCAAGTTTTGCACCTTCACGCCCGGCCCGCTGACCAGCCCCGCCGTAACCGTAACGACCGGGGCAGCCAGCGCCGGGCATCCCGCCAGCACTGCAAAGCGGGTGACGGTCAATGTCCCGCCGTTGGTCACGTCCACTGTCACCAGCGCGGTAGCCTGCTGGCAATCCACCCGCCAGCACGTCCAGGAGCGTGTGCAACGGCTGTCCGCCCGTTCTCCGGTCTCGCACGGGTCGCCGGGCCAGCACACAGAGACGGTGGAGGGGGTGGGCGTCGGCGTCGGGGTGGGGGTGGGGTTGGGAGAAGGAGCTATGCAGAGCGTCGTCGTGTAGTAGGTCGTCGTCACTGAGGCTGGGCAACGTATTGGGGCGGGCGTCGTGGTCGGAGTGACGTTCCAACCGTTCACCGGCCAGCCCCACTCTATATGCTGCCCGTTGACGGGCCAGAAGGCAGGAAGGCCGATAGCAGACCTGCAAGCGGTCGTGTATGTGTAGAATGAATCGGGATCGCCACAATGCCTGTTGACGCGCTCGCGGGGTGTGGCTGGCGGCGGGGTAGAGATAACCAACAGGGCCGCCACGATACAAATAAGCGCAATAGCCCAAAGAGCGTCGTTCATTGCGTCTATCTTTGGCCGAGTTCGCCAGGCTACTACTCGCCCATAGCGCCCATGCCATTTTACCCAGTTCCAACCTTTTTTCATTTTCATTTTATCCCCAACTCCTCGCAGATTTTGCGCACCCATTGCGGCATGCTGTTGCGGTATCTATGCCGGAAACCACAGTCCGGGCAGGATACCTCGAATGAGCCGGTGAGATCGTCAACGTCATAAGTTTTATACCATGTTCCATCGTCACACCTCAAATGACGATAGAACCCTGTTCCAAACTCTAGCACCTGTACGTGGGGATGCCTACACCGCTTCATTTTATCCCTCCCGGATTGTGAAACGGGCACCACCACCACCCGCCCCACCCGCCGCACTGCCAGCATCCCGCTCCGGAACACCAAAAACAGGCTGACCAGCGCAGCGGGTGGGAGCAGAGTGGGCAGGCGAGCGGGGTGGTCATTTCCTTCTCGCCCCTCTCCGCAAAATCAGATACCAGATGAAACCACCGCCAACCTTTGCCGCAAACTGACCGGCGCATACTGCCAATATCGGCGGCCAACCAAATGCCAGGACGGGGAAAATCAGCGAATCAACAGCCGCCGAAAACACGTTGCTTCCATTGACGCGCACCAACCGACCACGCTTGACCAACAGGTGGTATATCATCGCGTCAACCACGTTGGCGCAGGCAAATGCGGAGAACGATGCGACCGCGATTTGTCCCGCTGCTCGATTGAGCGCCCAGGAAATGACCGACCCCGCCAGAATGAGCGCCCCCATCTTTCCAACGAGCCGCCGACCACGCCATGCGTCGTGCAACCCATCCCGGCACGTCAAGTCCAGCCCAATGAAAGCTAAGGCGTTAAACACGCTCGCCGCCGGGCCGAACCGGGCCGTTATCAGATTCGCCGCCACAATTGCCAACAGGTAGAGGCAAACGAATTTGGTATTGGCGCTCCATATATAGCGCCCATGCTTCCACAGTTTTTGCAGTCCCGTCAAAACGTGTCCTTGTTCCATCGCAAGTAAACTCCTCCGAGCCTGGCAAGGCTCTGAAATGTGCGTATCGCCTCCACCAGTTGACGCGCCCGATGTGGACATGCAAATGTCGGGCTTGCGCCTCTTGTATGCAAGCAATCGCAGCGTCGGACATTTTCCAAGTGGTTGACCCTCCGATAAAAACAGCAGCGCAATAATCTGGTATCTGTTCTGGTATCTGTCCGTCTTGGCAAACGAACGCAACCGGCCAGAACGTGAGGGCGCTTCTCCACTTCCGCCACAACCGCATAGTCTCGCTCGCGTCTCCTACTCTATCGGGGCACGGAACGAAAAGGCAGGTATCTTTGTACTTTTCCATCCCACTCAACCAATTGAAAAATCGTTTAGGATGTATTTCAAACCTTTTTGTATATTGCTCATTCTCAGCAGCCCAAGCCATCCCCGCAACGATTCCAGCCGGTACACCAGTATGGCTCGGAGACGTGAGAATACCAAACCTAAAATCAATTACACCCCCTACTGGTAAAAGGAATTTCATTGCATCGCCTCACATTCGCGCAGCGATAGGGCGCAGAGCGGGCAGGAGGGAGGGGTGTTCAGCATTTTTCCGCCCCCTGCACATCGAATTCCACTCCCCGCGCCTCGCACGCATCTGCAAAATCAGCGGATTCTCTACGCGGCACGTCCGCACTCCACGTCTCTGAGCGCCCATCGCTTCCAACGAGCATGGCGTCCTCTGCACCTGGTATCTGGCGCTGCCAGAGTGACGCGCCAAGCAGTATTCTGAGTAGGAATTTCATTGTGCTCCTTTAGTCATGGGTGTGCGATCTGACAGGTGGGCCGGGCGGTCATTCTATGGCTACATCCTCATGCGCTTTGAAAACGTGCTCAAAACCGCATACTGTACAGCGCGCCTTGTACGAAACACTGAAAACACCGCCCTCGTCTAGCGATATTTCGTAATCCTCCCGCATTGCGGGGCTTCTGAGCAACTTTTCAATACCTGACTTTAACTCCTGTACGCGATTATCAGCCTTTTCTATTATCCGCAAAAATTCATCGTACTCAACTTGACCATAGCTGTCTCGCTTTACGGAGAGAAGTTTTTGCTCGGCTTTTTCCAGAGAATCCTTCATGCCTTTCAAGCACTTGGGGCAAATTGCCCAATTATCAGCACTCATTTCATACTCCTTTTGTCTTGTTTAATTCATGCTTCGCATATTCTCTATTATGCGAACCATGAATCAATATTTCCAGTAAGTTGGGAGCATATCACACTTAATGGTGTACGTTTTGCGCTCCCGTTCTCCCAATTGTGGCGATACCCACGAAACTTCAACCACTACCATTTCGCCATTCATTGCCAAGTAGGGCTTTGCGTTTATCCTGTCTATCGCCTCTACTCCCTTACACGCCGCCTCTAGCGAATTGGCCGCACGTAAAACAACCCCACCCTCCCCACCTTCTATTATCGTAACGCCGTACTCTGTCATGTATCAACTCCTTTCGCAGCTATACCCGCGTCACCTTGTACTCGACTCGGCGCGTTACTTTGTACTGTACACCGTCAACTGTTGCAGTCATTTCCCCGTCTTGTAGACCGCGCCGCTCGTCAATCTCTGCTACCGCGTCTTTTACAGCATCCTCAGCGGTTAAGGCGGCAACGTGTGGTGAAAACGTCCAATTTCCTGCGGTTACTGTTACCTCGAATACCTGCATCGCGGTCAACTCCTTTCGCGGCTACTGGCTACTGCCAGCGCCGCGTGCTTTCGCCTTCTCCTCCAACCTGTCAATCTCGCCCAGGAGCGCGCCGGCCAGCGACGAGTACATCGCGCTCGTCTCCTCGATTGTCGTGAGGAGATTCGTGTACCGAACCTCGCACCCGGTCCCGGTCGGTCGGTAGCACTTCACCGAGTACCCGGCTGCGCGGGCCGCCGCATTGAGGCGGTTGACGACCTCTTGCAACCTGACTTGCCACTCTTCCATTTTACCCCTCCCCATCTTGGCCGTCCTCAAGGCCCTCGTCATAGCCCTCTTGCCGGGCGTGCTTGAGGCACGTCTTGCAAGGCTCTACGAGTACAACTGTTTCCCAACGCTTTACCTCAACTGTGACTGTTAAGGTATCGTTGCACTGGTTGCACTGCGCTTCAAATTCTGCAACGGCGGTCGTCTCGATCTTTGCCATCTTTACTTCTCCTTGACCAAGCGGTAATCACCGTCAAAATTTTTCACGCACCTGCAACGCCCGTCGCGGATGCGGCTACACAGAAACGGCGGCAACGTCTCGGGAGGAGCGTTCATTGCCAGCAGGGTGTACACCTGCTCCCCGCCCTCTACGCCCCGGTTGTACCTATCCCCCACCAGTTCGCCCAAGACCTCCACGCCCCACTTGTCCGACCCGTCCGCCCTGGTCCCAAACGCTTTTTCAAACTCGTCCAGGGCCAGAAAGCGCACGCGGCGCAGCAGGGCCAGCCGGTCACTCACGTCCTGAGCATCGCCGATCCCTGCCCGCAGCCAATCCATCAGCCGGACGGCGGTCGTGTAGAGACGGGAAAGCCGGGGGTCGGCCTGGTTCACCAGGGCTTGCAGCACGAGCGTCTTGGCGTTTCCCGGCGTACCCCAGGCGGTAAACATCTTCACATTTCCGCGCTGAACGTCCCAGGCCGCGCCGACCATTGCCCGCGTGAACCCCCCGTCTACGCCCCGGTCAATGATGCTGTCGAAAGTGACCGATCCTGTGCTCATTGCGGGGCCGTCTTTGCCTGAAAGCAATCCCTCCAAGTGGCGAGCGCGAGCGGCCAGGGAGCACTCGCATGGACCAATAACACGGAAAGGTGAGCTGCCATTCCACACCACACCCAGGCCCCCGCAGTCGGGGCAATCCTGGTCGGCGAACGAATCAGCCGGCCCCACTTGCGGCGATCTCGCGGGCGCGCCTGCGCTCTCGCTCGACGCGCTGCTGAGTAGCGGCGTCATCTGCTCCCGCAATCCCGCCGCTGCCTGCGCCAGCGTTTGCAGTTTTCCACGATCCATTTTTTCCTCCGTTTCTCGCCTTCTCCTGCTCGGCCCGCACGACCTGCACCGGGTCCTCTCCCCTGCCCATAGCCGCAACGATTGTGGCTATTGACTGCGCGATTTCGGCAGGCACGCCCTTACTGTACAGCGTCGTCGCCCCCTCGCGCCAGTTGGTGACGCCCCATAACCGGACGCCCCATTCTATCTGCTCAGGCGTCACCTCGCTGAACCGCCTGACTATCTTCTCGGAACACACCCGCCGTTCATCAGCGGTATGCGTGATAAGCCCCCTCGGAACATCGTCCAGGCCGTCCAGCGCGTCGAAAACGGCGGCAACGAGGGGGCTGTCAAGGTCTTCCTGGTGTGGCGTCCTGTCACCCTTGCGCATCTTTTTCCCAACGCCGACTGTACCGGGGGGGAAATCGGCCTTGAACCGCTCGACGGCCTCGGCGTCACGTTTTGCCTGAGAACTTGGGGAGTGGGGCGGTTGGTATTCTTGGTGTCCTTCCTGTATCACTGGTATTCCCCCGGCACCGGTGCCGGGGTTTTGCGGCCTGTGTGCATGGGTTTCCCCATTCTGTGCATGGGTTTTGCGGCCTGTGTGCATGGGTTCCGCATCGCCGTCATTACTCCAATCACATGCACTGTCGCCGGTGTTTTCCAACTCTCCCACTTTGGCGAGCATCGCGTCCCACTTTTCCAGGTCGTCTTGTTCATCTGAAACGGCGGCCTCTTGGGGGGTGTTTTTTATCCTCTCCACCAAAGCGGCCATGACGCGCTCGATCTCCGATTTCCGTATCCTGCGCTCAATGAGGATACGGGCCAGGTCCCCGACGTGTTCAGCCGATAGCCACAGGGGGACGTAAATGTAGACGCTGCTGACGTGCGCCCCGCTCCCCTGCGCCACAATCCAAAGCCCCTCGCGCTCCAACTCGCGCACAGCCCGGCGCGCATTGTCCGGGGTGACGTTGGCGACCTGCCCCAAGAACTCCATCCCCGGAAAACAGACGCCGGTGTTGTCGTCCGCCTTGACAGCCAGGGCCAGGGATATAGAGATTGCAGCCCCGGTTACAGTTCGCGTCTTCGTGGCCTGGTGGTTGAAAATGCTATACCCCATCTATACCCCCTCCCCTACCTTTAACGGCGGCAAGTCGGCGGTCACTTGGCGGCCTCCTCTATTTGTGCAAGTTGTTCCAAGCAGGGGACGGCAAAATCCATATCATCTGCTACCCGTTTGTTTATTTTCTCCCTGTCTTCTTCTATATACCATTTAACGGTTGATTGTTGTAGGTGTTCTCCTAGTTCATGTGCTTCCCGCTCCTGATCGCGGGAGTATTCCCGTAGCATTCTAGCCATCCTCGCCGCCTCCGCCGCCGTTCGGGGCGCTTGGTTCGGTGCGGGCGTCTCACCAGCGTCGAGGCGGGCGGTGGTGTCAAACTCCTCTAGCGCCTTAGCAGCTTCATCAATTCCATAATCCAAATCGCTTCCAGGCTTACATGAGGCATCCTCTCTAACCACTTCCAGTAAGTACCGCAACGCCGCTACAACCTCGCTCGACGGGGGCGCAGCGTTCGGCGCGGGCGTCTCACCATATCCAATTTCTTTCAGCGTGCTGTATGCCCGACTCATAAGGCCGTCAACCGTGACTCCTCCCCCAGAGGATAATCTTTCAAGAAATGGAACCGACTGTATTTTTTCCAGTTCCTCTAAAAACTCTCGAAATGCCGCCACTGCATCTATATTGGCGGACGGTCTGGTAGGCGCTGGCGTATCACCGGCGTCATATTGAGCAAGTGCTTGACGTGCTATTTCGCGTCTGTTGATTACGGCGCTTTCATAGTCAGAACCATCGGTAGCGCCATGAGCGTTCAAAATGTCGAGGAGACCTCGCAAAGCTAACACAACCCCATGGGGGTGCGGCACGGATACTGGTGCGGGCGCAGCGGGGGCGGCTGGCGGGGTGTAGGGGATGCACCGACTGTACGCATCTTCCTGCAGGGGACAAAAGTCAATCAAGTCGTTGGGGCTGTCATGGTAGTGTGGCTTGCTTGCACCGTGACATTGCGGATCGGGGCATGTTTCCGCTCGTCCACAAACCCACAGTTGGGATGCGGCTGGCGCAACCTGTGGCGCTGCCGTGCGGTCGAGGAGTTGGCGCAGCATGTCCATTGTCGCCAGCAGTCCCTTGAGCATCGCAAAAGTGGCGGACAATCTGCACTCTTGCCCCGCTTGAGTATCCACTATCTGGCGGATATAGTTAATCTCATCACTGTCCATCGGTCTCCTTTCTCGCCCTGTGGCGCAACTGTGGGGCCGGGCGGAATCGAACCGCCTCATTACATCCCGGAAATGCCGCTCTCCCCTTGAGCTACAGCCCCCTACTTTTCCGCGAAAAACCTTCCCAACTCTGGCGGGAACTCTCTCGGCTGGCTACCATCCGGCAAGGTGTAGCCGCCGAATGCGCCGTCAATCTTCTTTGTCCCGCCAAGTTGCTTCAGGAAAAACGGGACGCTAAACATAGCGCACTCCTCGCGCATTATCGGGAACCACAGAGGATTTGCTGGCCGCGCCCCCGGCCCGCTTTCTCCCCCGGCAATGAACCAGCCAAACTTGCCGTCGCTGAACAACTCTCTCAACAGTTTGTTTGGACCCGCGCACTCTATCGCAGGCTCGTAACTGATAAACCGCTGATTCCCGTACACCGGTATCCCCGCCAACGTCTCAGCCCGGCCCACATAGTCCACGCTCTCCACTGTGACGCCAAGCCACACATTCGGCCATCCCGCTCCCCAATCTGGCGGTAGCATGCGGCTGATGTTTTCGGGGCGCTTTGTGAGGATAAGGTAGGTGTGTTGGGGGGATTGGCGTATCAATTCCCATGCTTCCTGGCGGCAATCCTCCATAAACTCAAAGTCCCATTCGCTTAGATCAAATCCGTCAAGAAAGAAATCACTGAGACTGCAAACGAAGATCAGCCTAGACTCTTTCCATCCCAACGGCGCGTAGAACGTGGTGTCGGCAGCCCGCGTCACCTGTGAGAAGTCGCGCCCTGTGCGCTTTGCCCACCTCTCGGCGTAGCAGTTAGCGCAGCCCGCCGAAATACGCCTGCAACCGTACCAGGGGTTCCACGTAGCATTCGTCCATTGGATACCAGTTTTAGCGGCCATGCACTCTCTCCCACTCCCCATACTTCCATTCCCAATGCCACTTTTTACCGCCGCGTCCTGGCGGCTTTATCTGCGTTATCGTCTCTACAAATTTCCATTCTGATATGTCCAAATGGACAAATTGGCTATCCTGTGTCCTCACGATAACCTTACCAACTGTGAAATTGTCCCACAACGTAGCGCCGAGTAAGCCGTGATACCTGGAATCCGTCTCCATAGTAGAGACAAATGTTTCTACAATCCGTTCCGGCTTAGATTGAGAAACCGTCACCCGTTGGATTGCAAGAAAACCATCGTGGTCAATTATTGTCGCCATCGTTTTCTCCTTTGACGCAAAAGCGCCTTTTCTCTGCGTCTGGTCGCCGGTCGCGGTTCCCGGACATGCTTGGGTACGGCTTCCAGCGCAGAGAAAAAGCGCCCTGCTGCAAGTCACCTTTGGCCCGCGACGGCCAGCCGGGGATTGCTCCCCCGACACGCTCATTCTACCACAAGTCGCCTCGGTTGTCAAGTTTGGCGGCGCGGGCGTCCGCGCCGCCGTGAGCGTAGCCAGCCAAATGCAGGCCGGACGCCCGGCCACGCCGCCATTGAGATTTGCGGCTAAACGGGCGGCGGGAGTTGCACCCGCGCGCTGTGCGCCAGTCATTCCTCACCGTCCTGTGGAAGGCACGGTTTTCTACCATAAATATGGAAGTAGTATTCGCAATTTGGATGCCAGGGGTGTGGGGTTTCTGTCCAGCAAGTGCCAGCACAAGTGACCAAGCATATATACAATCCGGGGTGTTCTTCACCGTCCTGGACACGGACGCATGGCCTGCCCATCGCGTTACCACACCTTAGAGTGGTATCGGAGCACGCCGGTATCCAGTGATGCCGATTCTTTGCGGCGCAATCTCGTGGGCATGTCTTAGCGTCCGGGCAGACATACAAGCCGGGGTGTTCCTCGACGTGCTCCTCAGCTACCGGCGGCGTCTCGGTCGTTGTTGCTGGCAGGACTTGGCGACACAGGCCGCATCTCGTCTCGTCCGAGCATCCGGTAGAATGGAAGTGGTAGACGCCCCCGGAGCACACCATCACCGCCCGCGTCGTCATGCTGCTATTCCTCTTCGTGTGATGGCACCCGCCCGAGACGTGGTACTGGCAATGACCGCCGCTCCCATCGTTTCCGGCCAGGACGTGGCGCAACGATTCCTCCAACGTCTGTACCCCCTCCTGCAAAAGCAGGTTGCTTTCCACCAGCGCGTCCATGTCCGCTGCCTGTCCAGCCGCCTCGTTTACCAGCGCGTCCCCGTCTCCCAACGAATAGAGAACCGCTTGCGCTCTGTCCAGGATTCCATCGGTATAGGACCCCTGGCGTGCCGCCGCCGCATAATCTCTCAGCAACGTGCGCAAGGTATCTTCCAGGAGTTGCGCCCGCTCCCGCGCCTCAGCTAGTTGGGCGACCAGGGTGGCACGCTCACCCAATAACTTGCGGCAACCTTTAATCAGCTTGCTATTATTATTATACATGTTTAATGTTCTTGATGTAAGTTCTTCTAATTGTGATTCAGCAGTGCATGCCCGCTCCCGCTCCTCAGCGAGTTGGGCGGCTAGGGCGTCGCGCTTTGCAATCGCGGCGTCGCGCTCCTCTATTGCCCCATCTATGCACAAGGATGAACTCTCGTAGCTTTCCCACTGCCCATGCGTTTTGCACCATCGCGCCCCGTCTACAAATTCCCACTTGCAAGTGCTCATTCTATCACCCTCCCCGGTTTGCACGCGAACCGCTCGCCGCCCTGATCGTCCGGCTCCCACTCGCGCCCCCCGGTTGGCAGGAAGGTCGGCGGCGGCTCCGCGTGCTCGTCGGCCCACTCGCACCACTGGCGGGAAAATCGTGCGGGGCTGTCGGCGTCAAGCAGGTCGTTGGCAAATAGAGATATGACCTTATCGCTCATCCACACGCCAACAGTTGCTATGATGCGGGTGACACGTTCAATGTCGCCGGTTTTGGCGTAGAACACCCTGGCGACATCTACCCCCGTTTCTAGCGAGAGCAGCGGGAACTGGTTGCCGTGCATACCGATAATCTCTGTGGCGTGCTCCTCGATTTGCTCAAACGCTTGCAGCCAGGTCATTGTGGTCATTCGCTCCCCCCTTCTGGTAGCCTGCCTGTCTCTATTGCGTCGGCCAGCCAACCCCACCGTTTGTAATTCTCCATCACGTCGCCCGCAAGCTCCAGGTGTTGGCGAAACTCTTTGGCAGACAGTTTTAGGACGTGCTCGCCAAGTTTTTGCAGCGCATCTAACAAATCCTGCTCAAGAAGCCTCACAGACCTCTCGTTCCCCTCTATGGATTTTATCACCCATACCAACGTGCGGTACTCATCTAGCGCGCCTCCCTCAAGCGCACCACCCGTTTCATTTTGGAGAACACCAATCCGTTCCCGGACATCTTTGAGAAGCATATCACCCAAAGCGGTCATTTCAACGCCTCCGCAACCGCCGCCTGGAACCCCGCCAGGTCGTCGTCCTGAATCAAGTCGGCCAAGTCGTGGCCGGCCAGCAGGCCGTCTGGCAGCGCGGCGTCCTCGACGTACTGGCGAACGGCGTCGGCAACGTCGCCGAGGAGAAACTGCTGCAGCTCCTGTTGTGCAACCGAAACCCAGGAGGCCGCCGGAAGGCGGGCCGTCATGCTGGCAAGGTGTTTGAGCGCCCCGTCCATGCGCTCGTAACGCGCCCGGGCATCGCCGAACGCCCCCTCCGTGAAGTTCAATAGTTTGCGCAGTACGTACAGGATTGTCATCACTGGCAGCGCGGGCTTGGCGTCAAGTTTCTCAATCGCCGCCGCCAGTGCGTCGGCCCAGGTCGTGTGGGTAGGGGTGGGGGTGGTCATGGCTTCACTTCCTTGTGCAGTTCTACAAAGCGCGGGTCGTGGTCAAGCGAGTCCTGCATGAATGCCGCGAGAACCATCTGACCGCCAATGTCGCCGGGGCACTGCTTGCGGATGTAAAGCGCGGCCTCGATCTGCACGTCCTCGTACTGTTCTTGAAGCGTCCGTTCGTCACTCATTTTGCTCCTTTAATGCAGAAAGCCACAGTCATGGGTAAGGCCCCTTTACAACCAACCCGGGGCCAGCGGGCAGCAGGCCCCCCAGGGGGAGCCTTGCCCATGACTGTGGCTTTCTTGATTTTTGAACTCAGATTCAGCTTGTTCATTTGGTTTTTCCTGGTCTACTGCGCTCACGTTGGCGGTTGCCCAATTCCGCCGCGCCTACTCATATTATAGCGCGTTCTCGGATTCTGTCAAGTCGCCCCGCTCGCCGACCTGTGCCTGTGCGAGTTCCAACAAAAACCGCGCCAAGTTCTCTACATCGTTTGCAGCGGATTCCATTTGGTTGTAGGCGCGGTAAAGGTTTCGCGTCTCTGCCGGTGTATTACCCCCGACCCGTGCCCGATCCTCTGCCATACGCGCCTGGTTCTCTACATAGTCCGCCAGCACTTGGGCGATCTCGGCGGCCCTCTTTGCCGTCTCGATCTCGACGTCCTGGTAGAGTGGATTGTCGAGCAGGTCTAAAATAAGGCGCTTTAGCTCGGCAAAGTTTTTCAAGTCTCCTTCCGTCATGCCGCTGCCCGCCATCCTGTTGTCCAGCGCGCCAAGCAACTCCCGCACCCGCGCCGTGTGTTCGCTGGCGGGGGAAACCTCGCTATCCCCGACAACCGGCTCCGACCACTTCCCGCCCGCTGTGAACACCACCTGCGATTCGGAGGCCAGCAAGGTCGCCTGGGTCAAGAGAAGCACGGCGCGGGCTGTCTGCAACTCAGCGTAATCTCTCCCGCTCGCCATCCTCTCCAGTATGGCGATCTCTCCGAACACCCCGAAGATCTCTTTTTCCAGGCTTTCTCTTGTTATCATTTTTCTTCTCCTTCTTTAATTTTAAGGTGTACGATTCTGCTTTCTTGAAATTCTTCACCCCGCCAGCCAGCGCATTCGCATCCCCCACCAGAGCGATCACGTACCCAGACCTGGGGCCTCCCTGGATTACGGTGCCGGTCAACTCCTCTCCTTCCGCCGTCATGAAGGCGACGGACTCACCCATCGCCAGAAGCGGGCCGGGTATGAGGATGGGCTGGTTACTCACCGCCCACCACCACCCCACAAAACGTCTGGCGTTTCCTCCCCCGGGTCTCCACCAACGACGGTACCACCAGACGCCGCCGCTATCGCGTCAATCTCTTCCTCGTCTTGCAGGACGTACCGCAGCAACTTCTCAGCCGCCGCGTTCGGGTTGCTCACATTCAAGCGCGAGGCCAGCCCGCGCAACTTGGCCTGCTCCTCGCCGCTTAAAACGATCTGCTCGACGTAATGATTGACGCGGAACAGGTAGGCGTCAATGGCGTCTCGCACCAGAGCGATCATGGGCCGCCCCTCGACCGCCGCTTGTGTTTTCAGGTCGGCGTGTTGGCCGACCTCGATATAGAACTGGCAGGGCTTGAACAAGTCCACCTGGCCGTCAACGTACTGCGTTTTGTTCGCCATCGCTCCTATTCCTCCCCCGGCTCCCCGCCGGCCCCCTGTGCGGCCAGTTCACGCGCCGCCAGCGCAACGATCTGTTGCGCCTCTTTCCTCGCCAGGTCGGGCTTCTCGATCCATCCGAGCATAGCCCCGATCTCCCCAGCGCTCAGGTCGTCGGGGGTCGTGTCGAAAAGGTAGGACGCAACGACATCCGCACCCAATCCCAGGAACGTGACGACTTTTTTGTAGTCGTCGGCGGTTGGCGTTCGGCGCTTCTCCGTGTCTCCTTTCAGCGCGTCAGACCAGTTGTCCAGCACGTTCTTGAACCAATCCCCCGACCGCTGGCGCATTGCCTGGCGAATGATCTCCGGGGGATATGGACGTTGTGACGCTGGCGCTGTGGCCTCTTGCTCCTGCTCCTGCTCATCGTCCGCCCCCTCCTCCTCATCATCCTCTACCACTTCGCCATCGACCTCTACATCATCCGGCCCCGGCAATTGGCGCAAGACCCGGGCATGTGCTTTGTCTACCAGCGCCGCGTAATCAACTGCCAGCGGCACGATCTCGCACGCCGGTTTCAAGCCGCAGCAGCGCATGCCGGTCTTGGCGTCCATCCAAACCCGCTCTTTTTCCACGATTTTGAGCAGGAAGTGGACGCCACTGATCACTCCCCCGGCCAGGTCTTTGACCGTGTGCATGGCGGCCTGGAACTCCTCCCAGGACCCCCAAGAGCCGGTGCCGAGGATGTATCCCTCGATCTGCGCCCCCTCCGTGAGCAGGCAGGTTGGGACGATGGTAATGTACGTCTTCATCGCGCACGCCGCGCAAATCGGCCAGCGGTGGCCGACAAAGTCGCTTCCGGGGCAATGGACTTGCTGGCCGGGCTTGAACGTCTCCCCGCCCAGGGGGAACTCGCGCAGCACGACCCCGCGTTTTATGAACGGTCCGCCGGCGGCGCACTTTACCGAAACTGCGCCCTTTGGCGTCACGCCCACCTCGTGCGGGTACATGTCCCATACGAACCGCCCATCCCCCCGGCAGAGATTAAAACCGCCCTTTCCGGGCCTGCCACCGCCCCACACGGCGTACTCGGAGCGCAGGCAGTCCTCAATGTCCGGGAATGGGAAAATGAACTCGATCTGCGCGGGAGCATTGCCCAGGGCCGCCGCCAACTTTGGCGCGCTCGTGAGAATGAAGTGTTTGGTTGCCGTCGGGTGTCCGTTCTCGAAAACACCCAAGCGGATTTTCCCGCCCTCCGGCAACCGCTTGCGAAACGTCCTATCTTGTATCTGCATTTTATAGCTCTCCTTTTTCTAAACTGAAAATCTCAAAGTTGGGGGCGGCGGGTTTCCTACCCCCGCCCCTCACCCGCTCGCGCAGGTCGGGGGGCAAGTTCTCAATCGCCTCGGCCTGCGCGCCCTGTTCCTCCTCCACCCAGGCCACCGGTACAAAGTCGTCCGAGCAGCCCGCAACGCAATGAGCGCGGGTCGCGCCGTCCTGGTCTACGCGCACGGCCAGCGGGCCGTGACACGTCGCACACAACCAAAACCGCTGCAAGGTTGGGAAGTCCACCTCCTTTTCCCGCCCCCTTCCCGCGTCGAGAATGGCGGAGTGGCGGGGGGACTGGTTGAAGCGCAAGACGATCATGCGATCTCCTTGCGGCTATAGTAAACGTGCATGGCGTGACCAATCGCGTATACCCACGCCCAGGGCCAACCAAACCACCCATCGCACGAGTGCTCTATTACCTCAGCCTGTTCAAGCATGGTGGTATCTGGCAAAGCCAATAGCCGCTCCTCAGCATCCTCCCAAGACGTGGAGGACTCGATTGCTGCCGCTACATCCGGTAGAATCGTCATCATGTGCGCCCCCGGTGAAACAGGAAAGTCGGGCGCAACTTTGGCAAAACTGGAAAAGTCTACCATTGTTTTATCCTTTATAGCTTTCCCCCACGCCGCCCGGCTTCCTGATTTGCGGCGCGGTATCCGATCTCCCGGCTCTTGCTGTTTGCCAGGAGAAAGACCATGCGAATGATGCGGGCCATAGCGTCGGCAACCACGAACCGATCTGCCCCCGCCGGCGCAGCACTGGCCGCGTCCCTTGCCCATTGGCGGGCTACCCGCTCGCTCTCTTTCATCCTCACGCCTCCGCGATCTCTACCCACACCCTGCGCATCGGGTCACGCCAGAAGCGTGGGCCGTACTCGCCAGGTGGTGGTTCCGCAATCAGCACGTCACCCCGCCCGCCGATATAGTGGAAAGCAGACACGTAACCACAGATGGGTGTGGTTGGTGGTGGGTCTGGCGGAACGTCTCCCTCTCCGATAGAAAGCATGGCGTCGTAATGGTCGAGTGCGATTGTGGCGTCCATCACGTCACCTACCCCGCCATCCTGAAATCGTACATGGATTTGGCGTCACGCTCCATCTGGCTTGCGATACGCTCCATCGCCGCCGCCGTGCGCTCATGAGCAATCGCCTGCCGCAAAGCCGCCGCTTGGCGAATGGCCTCACACGTAAAGTCAGCGTCTACGGCGTCCCCGTCCACAATCCAGGACGCCAACCGTTCCAAAGTCTCTTTGTCGTTCATCGCTCTCTACCCCCCCCCCCTTCCGCTCAAAATGCGGGCGCGTTCGGGTAGTCTTGCGCCGCCCTCGAGAACGGCTCAAGGCCCCGTGTCCAGTACGCCAGCCATTGCGGGCTGACGTATCCGCACCGCGCTCCCTGCAAAGCGCGGATGCCAGCGACCATGCGCTTGGAGCCTTTCAACTCACCAAAGCTGGAAAAGGCCGCCAGACACTTGACATCATACTCCGTGATGCGCAACCGCCGCGACCAATACGCGGTTGCCCGCCGGATTGCGAATGAAACCTTATCGTTTCTGTCCACCGCTCTGCTCCTTTCCCGTCCGCCCGACCGGACGGTGATTGCTCTGCTCATGTGTTTGCGCCGTCGGGTGCGCTTGGGGTTCCTCGCTTGCGGCCCCTTCACCTGCTCCCCATCGCCTGGGAGCAGGTGGGGAGGCTGAAGCCTACCCGTCCAGGTCGTCAACCTCCCCGCCTGTCTCGCTACCATCCCGTTCGTCAAGCCATTCTCCACACTCGTCAGGTGTTGGACATGGTCCAAAAACCACGCGCCCATCCTCCTCCACTTGCCACATATCATTTCCCCCAACCTCGACGCTCATTATCTGCGCGGCTCTGCTCCTTGCAACCTCTACTCCGCAATTGCCGCAAATTAGGATATGAACATCCGCGCAACTGCGTAGTTGTCCGCCGCAAAGATCACATGTGTCCATTTCAATTCTCCTTTTGGTCTAGTTTCCCGCCGCCTGCGCTCTGCGGTCGGGTTGCTTCCGCTCCCTCGTTTGCCCCTCCGCGAGAGGAGCAAACGAGGGGGAGCAAGCCCCCTCCCGCTCCTCACTGCGTGCAGCGGATACCATACTCATCCGACGCAATCGTCTCTGCCGTCTCTCGGCTCGTGGTGTACGCCACGTCACGGCTAGAGAATCCGCACCAGTACACATAATTGCTCGATTCGGTGTAGCCGTGAACGATGAAGCCGTCAACGACCTCCATCCCGTCGAATGGTGTCACATCGGAAAGCGGTAGCAGGTACATGTCGCCGTCCGGCTCTCCGCCGTTGTCGTCCCACGAGATTTCTTGTTCTGGACGATCTGCCTGCTGCGTTGCCTGCTCGTCTGTGAAAAGCACGAGCTTGGCCGCCTCGATCTGCACGTACTCAATTCCGTTCTCGTCGTACTTTTCCGTGTCCATTTCAATGCTCCTTTTGGTTTCAAGTCCGTCCTGGTCGCTCTTCCCTGTCCGGTCGGTTTTTCTCTTTCTATGAATCAATTATAGCATAGATTCTGATTTTGTCAATCCGTATTTTATACGGAGTTTTTTTGTTCTATGTTTATCAAGTTTTCCGGGAAAACGTAGCGTTGGACTTTGTCATTTTCGCGTGATTCTATCGGATGGAAAGCCGCCGCCAGGTCGCCGACCTGCGCCAGGTAGCCCCCTCCCCCCGACCGCCAAATTGCTACTTGACACGGACATGATTTTCGAGTACAATTAGGACAACTCTCGGAGTGGAGGTTTAAAATGTCCGATTTTCAGTATTGGTTCAAGCGCGTCGCCAGCGTCGTCTTGCAGGTCGTCGTCGCCGTCGCCCTCGTCGTCGTTGTCGCCGCGCTCATGGCGAAAGAGGCGGGACAGCCCGCCGGTCTCCTGGACGTGCTGAAACTCGTCGCTGGCTCCGGCCTCAGCGCCGCCGTGATCTCTACGATCCTCACGCGCCTGGAATGGTTCAAGGCCCTCACCGGCGACAACAAGCATTTGGTCGTTTCTCTCTTTGCCCTCGGCCTACCCATCCTGGCCCAAGCCCTGGTTGCCATCGTTCCCCCCGACGCCTGGCCGGTTATCGAGTCCTACTGGCCTTACGTGCTCTCCTCAGCGGCCTTCTATCTCGGAGGGACGGCGTGGTACAAGCTGGTGATGAAGCGCGAATGACCGCCGACCCCGCTCCCCTCAGCGCAAAATTGCGCGACCTACGGGACGCGCAATTGGCCGTTGCGAAAGAACTGGCCCTGGCCGCTGAGAAGGCCGCACGGATGGAGGCAGGCATACCTTCCTACCACCTGCCCACCTACTGGGGGTGGGAGGTCCCTGGGGGTCGGCAGGGCTGGCCCGCTCCCTGGGCGAATGACCGCTACAACCGGGGGCCGGGCAGTACGACGGCGGCAACGTGGGCGGCGAACGGTTGCCTGGCTATGTGCTACTGGTCTCTGGCAGCCTATCACGGCTACGCTGGTACCCCGCCGGAGTGGGCAGCGATCATGAACGCTGCGGGGGTGTTCCGGGGAAATTTCATGTCGTTCGTCTCGCGCATCGAGCCGTACCTGCGCGAACGGGGCGAGACCACGCTGGCCAAAGCCTTTCATTGCCGGTTCGTCAAGGTGTCCAGCAGTAACCGGTTTCCCGTTTGGGAGGACGTGTCCGCCGACCTGGACTTGATTCGCCGGGAGTTGTCCGCCGGCCCGCTGGTTGTCTGCATCAAGTACAGGACGGCCTACCACTGGTTGCTGGCTACAGAGTACGTCCCCGACCACACAGGCGGCCCGTATGATGATTTGCTCGTTATGGACCCTCTTTTCGGGGGGATAACGAGCCTGCGCTGCACTTACGACCGCAACAAGCGCATGGCGGATGGTGGGCAAGGATACGTGCGATGGAAGCTCGTTGGTTGCCACTTGCTCGGACCTGAGCCGCCCGCGCTGGCGGATGGGGAAGCGGAGTGAGCGGTAAAATGACATGCCGTGGTAGCTCAGTGGTAGAGCAACGGGCACGCGCCCATCGAGGGGTAAGCAACCGGCGCTGTGGTTCGATTCCACGCCCTGGCTTTGATTCGCCAGCGGGGAAAGTTGGGTCCATTCCAACGGCGTGAACCGCCTAACCCGCTGTGTGGATCGGCGGCTGGTGCCTGGGAGACCGTGGTGTTGACCACCCGTCGCCCATCTGAGGGAAGGCCCGGCACGCGACCTGTGGTTGCTTTGTTGGCTACACTGGCAATGCCGGGCCTCTGTCAAGAAGGAGTCGCATGAGAATCGTACAAGGAGTTGCCGACGTTCCGGGGCCTCACCGGGTCAAAGCCCTGGTGGGGCTGGCGTTCGGCGACGATGCGGTCGCGGCGACGTTCAGCGAATTGCCGCACGTCCGCCTAGACGAGATTGCCAGATCCGCGCGGGCAATGAATGCGTCCTTCAGGAGCGACCTTTACGCGCTGGAAATTGACCGGCCCGCTTTCCCGTCCGGGGAATTGGTGGTCGCCGTCATTCTGATGGCCGACCTGTTGCCGGAATTGGACCCGCGCATGGTCAATGCCGCCCTGGACGCCGCCGAGGGGGTGCTGTTCGCAGACAGGCGGCAAATCCGCATGCAACTATCCTTTGCGCAGACCAGTGAGGCGGCTGCTCAGACCATCGTGATCGCCGCGCCGTTCCGGGGTGGGGAATGAGCAAGCGCGGGGTGGTCAAGTTGCCGATAAAACGGCGGACGCGGCGGGGTGGGGGCGGATGTGCACCGCCAATCTCCGCGCCGCAGAAACCGACCGAGCCAAGAATTCCTTTTATTTACACTTTCGCACATAGTCCGCAAGAGGCGGGAAAATACGCAGGGAGGGGTAGGTGGGACCAGAGAGCGAACTAAAGGCGCAGGTCAAGGCCATTTTAACGGACGCCGGGTGGGAAGTCTTTGACCTGAGCACCGACCGCAAAGAGCGCCGACAGCACGCCGGTCTGCCCGACCTGATAATCGTCCGCAACAACGTGGTTGTCTTTGTGGAGACCAAAGCGCCGGGGGAACGGTTGCGGGAAAGCCAAGTGGAATTTTGGAGGAAAATTTACCCACACCTGGGTCCGAACGTCGGTCACGCGGTCATTGACAACGTGCTGGCGGCAAAGGCGCTCGTTGCATATTACGGGGGCTGAAATGTGCAAGAAGGGGACCAAGAAAAAGAAAAAGCGGTAGGAGCAAAGTCCTACCGCTTGCGCTATAGGGGGGGGGGACTTTGTCACTTTCGCCCACCCGAAGCCGGGTTCCGCGCCCGTTGCCGGACGCCAGGTAGCCTCGCCCACCCCCTACCCCACCTGACTGCCAAAGACGAAAATTGAGGATTGACACGCCCCTGCTTTTCTGATATAATACGAATCATGAGTACAGTATCCCCATTCGCTGTCGGTGTTCCTTTCGCCGACAATCCGCGCCAGGTTTCAAAGAAACGGCTCGACGCGCTACGCTCCTCCCTGGCCGACCTGGGTGAACTGGGCGGCGTGGTTCACGACCTGAACTCTGACCAGATTATCAGCGGCAACCAACACATGCGGGCTATCGGCAAGCGCGGGGTGCGCGTGGAGTTCATTGACGAGGAGCATGCCCCCGACGCTCAAGGGACCGTCCGGGTCGGCTTTATTACCTGGCCTGGCGGGAGCATCCCCTACCGCCAAGTGCGGTGGGACGCGGGCACTTGCCAGCGGGCTAACATCGTCGCCAATACCGACGCCGGGTTCTGGAATTGGGACGCTCTGGCCGGGTGGGACGCCGAGCAGTTGCAGGAATGGGGATTGGACGCCGAGCAGTTGACCGCGTGGAATAACGACGCGGCGAACCTGGGGGCGTTGCTGGCCGCTGAGGGACAAGGTGAGGATGGGAGCGAGACGGGCGCGGATGACGATGCGCCTGTTGACCGCGCTGAGGAGTTGCAAGAAAAGTGGGCGGTGCGGGTCGGCGACCTGTGGCGCATCGGGGAGCACGTCCTTATATGTGGAGATTGCAGGGAGCAAGAGACCTGGGAGCGGTTGCTCGGTGTGGCCGGCGTGGGGAAGGTGAACGGTGTGTTTACCAGTCCACCCTATGCCGAGCAGCGCAAGGAGCAGTATGGCGGCGTCCCTGTGGAAAAGTACGTCGAGTGGTGGAACGCGGTGCAGAGTTGCGTGAGGGGAAACCTGGCAGCCGATGGTAGCTTTTTCGTGAATATCAAGCCGCATTGCGAAAACGGGCAGCGCGTGCTTTACGTCTTTGACCTGGTGTTGGCAATGGCGAGGGAGTGGGGATGGAGGTTCGTAGATGAATTGTGTTGGAAAAATCCGGGAGTACCTGGGGAGTGGGAAAATAGGTTTAAGGATGGATTTGAACCAGTGTATCATTTTTCAATAGAACCACCTGAATGGTGGAGACCTATTTATGAGTATATGCTGGGAGAGGTAAATAAAGTTGGGTGGGGACCACAAGATATTATAGAAATGTGTGGCGTTGGTATGTTTGGTCATTGGTTTACAGAATCACAATTTCAGATACCAACAGAGAGTCACTATAATAAAATTAAAGAATGCGCAGGTGGGCAGGCATTTTTGATGGAATTTGATGATTTATTTAAGTGGAGACAGTCAATAAGGATTTCAACCAAGTTTAGGCCGCATAATGTATCGTATATATCAGACTATTGTGTAAAGGGGCGTGGCGGGTCCCCTATAACTGCAATTGATGGTCATAGCAAGGTCGCATTAAAACAAATACGCGGAATGTCTTTTCCAGATAATGTGATAGAGACAGGAAATAGCAGTGCAACAGGACATTCCGCCGCTTTCCCCGTCTCCCTTCCAGACTTTTTCATCCGCGCCTACTCTGACCCTGGTGACTCCTGGTGTGACCCGTTTTCAGGAAGCGGCACAACCATCGTTGCAGCGCACAAGAACAACCGGCGCGGACTGGGCATAGAACTCTTGCCGAAATACTGCGCCGTCACGCTAGAGCGCATGGCGACGGCCTTCCCGGACTTGACGATTGAGCGGGTAGGAGCTGAGGATTGAAATGGCCGACAGTAATACAGTCGAAAACAGTACAAAGCCAAAGCGCAAGGGGCAATTCGAGAAGGGGGACGCCCGAATCAACCGGGGAGGTCGCCCAAAGTCTTTTGACGCCCTGCGCAAGCTGGCGCAGGGTGTGGCCTGTGAGATTGCCATTGACCCCAAGACGAAAGGTCCGCTTACCATCAAGACGCTTGTACTCGTGAACGGCGAGGTCGATGAGCGCGAGCACATCCTGACGGTCGGCGAGGCGATTCTGCGCAGTTGGGCGCACGATCCAAAGCGGCAAATTCCGTTCATTGAAACGGCCTACGGCAAGGTCCCTCTAAGTGTTGGCGTGGGAGGACAGGTCGAGCACGTCCACCGACTCATAATTGTCGAGGAAAATGCAAACGATTCAGCACGATCACCTGATAGTGTTGAGGACACCGACACCGGCGCAGAAGCTGATTGAGGATTCAACAGCGAAGCGGATAATCATTCGCGCCGGTCGCCGGTTTGGAAAGACGACTATGGCGGCCCGCAGAGCGGTTAAGGTTTTCGTTCGCGGAGGGCGTGTCACTTACGCCGCCCCGACGAGGAGGCAGGTTAAAAAGTTCTGGCGGGAGGTCTGCCGCGCCCTCAAAGTTCCTATCAAGAATGGGGTGTTCTGCAAGAACGAATCACCGGACAAGGTTATCTTCTTGCCGGACACGGATCAGGCTATAACGGCTCTCACCGCATGGGACGCGGATACCCTGCGGGGAGACTGGGCCGACTTTCTGATACTGGACGAGTTTCAGTTGATGCACGAGAGCGCATGGAATGAGGTCGGCGCTCCGATGCTCACGGACACGGATGGAGTTGCATGGTTCATTTACACGCCACCGAGCTTGCGGACAGTGGCAGCAAAGAGCAGGTCGAAAGACCCCCGGCACGCCTCCAAGCTATACAAAAAGGCAGAGAGTAAGGCGGATGGGGGAAGGTGGGCTGCTTTCACGTTCACGAGCCACGATAACCCCACCTTGTCGAGTGTAGCTCTGGCGGAAATATCAGAGGACATGACCGAGGTTGCCTATAGGCAGGAGATTCTCGCCGAGGATGTTGACGAGAATCCAAACGCCCTATTCCACCGCCAGTGGATCGAGGACGCCAGGATGGTGCAGCCAGACCGTGACCTGGTGCGCATCGTCGCAGCGGTAGATCCGCCGGGGGGAAGCGAGACAGAGTGCGGTATAACGGCGGTTGGAATTTCCGCCGGCAGCGTCCCCCACTATTTCGTCTTGGCCGACAACTCCCTGGCGGGTAGCTCGGACGAGTGGGGGAGGGTGGTAGCGACTACATACCACGCCTGGGGAGCTAACTTCGCGGTCGCTGAGGGGAACTATGGCGGGGACATGGTGCGGGGGACGATCCACACCATAGACCCCGACATCCCGGTGCAGATCGTTCACGCCAGCCTGGGAAAAGCAGCGCGGGCGGAGCCAGCGGCGGCGCTTACTCAGCAGGGCCGCGTCCATTTCGTGGGGTCGTTTCCCCGGCTGGAGGACGAGCTTTGCCAGTGGCAGCCCGGGTACCCGTCGCCCAACAGATTGGATTCTTTCGTGTGGGCGGTTGAGGCGCTACGGGGAAAGACGAGAGGGAAGATCACGGTTGGTAATTCTCCGCTGGATAGGAGAGAGGAGGACTAATGGGGTTAGCAGGGAAACTATACGCCGCTGCGATGGCAGGAGCATCGGCGTTCCGCAAGACGATGATGGCGACGGCGAACACGTCAGACCCGCTGGACTTCGATAGCCCGGATGGTCGCGCTGGCCGCTACGCGGTTTTGTGGGGGCTGTTGGAGGGGACGGCATACGACAAAGACATGTGGGCTGCTATGCGCACCTACTTGGGACAATACGGGCTGTACAAGTTTGCCCGCCCAATCAAAAACCCCGCCGCGCGCCTGGTTCACTTCTACAGGGACCACCTGTGGGGCGGCCCCCTCGACCCCGATGCTGGTGACGGGTCCGGCAAGCCGTCCGCCCTGCCAATCGTTCTCGGGGATGGGGCAAAGGACACCTTGCGACCGGCGATTGCTCAGGTGTGGGAGTGGTCAAACTGGGGGGTGAAGAAAGACCAATTCTCCATGCTCGTTTCCGCCCTCGGCGACTGCGCCATTCGGGTGAGGGACGACGTGGCGCGGGGGCAGGTCTATTTGGAGGTCATGCACCCCGCCTTACTGCACGACGTTCGTCTGGACCGCCGGGGGTTCGTCAAGTTCGCAGACATCCGCGAGGTCCGCGACGACCCGACCGACCCAAACAGAACCGCCGTTTACAAGGAGACGATGGAGCGCGGGGACGGCGACACGGTTTTCTTTCGGACGTTCAAGGACGACAGCCCATACAAGTGGCCGGACGCGCCACAGGGGGAGGACGTTGGGGCAGAGTGGCAGGAGCGGTACGGGTTTATCCCTCTGGTGTTGGGGCACTTTACCGAAGTTGGGGGGCCGTGGGGATGGTCCGTGTTTCACGAATCGCTGGCAAAATTCAGGGAGGTTGACTCGCAGGCTTCCTTGTTGAGTGACCAGGTGCAAAACATAGTCCAGCAGACATGGATGTTTACGGGAGTTAGCGGCGAGGATGAGCTTGTTCTGAAAAAGCCATTATCCTCCGATGGTAAAAACCCACAGCGGGCGCGCGAGGCCTTTTCCACTATCTATGCCCCGGATGGGGCGACGGCCATACCGCTCATGTTTCCCCTCGACATTGCCGCCGCTCTTGCCCACGTCGAAAAATTGACCGAGGGCCTTGAGGACGATTTTCCTGAGTTGGGTTATGACAGGCTGCGCCTGTTGGGGACTATCAGCGGGCAGGCCATGCTCGTGGCCCGCCAGCCTGCCGAATCAAGGGTCAAGGCAGTCCGGGCAGGTGTTGACAAGGTTCTCGTCAGCGCCCAACAGATGGCCGTCGCAATCGGCGGGTACAGGAGTTACGTCGGTTTCGAGGGGTACGACTTGGGTAGTTTCGGACGCGGGGAATTGAGCCACGAGATCGGAGACCGCCCGGTATTCGAGGTTGAACCCGCTGAACAGGCTGAGATCGACAGCTTGTTTTGGAAGGCTGGTCAAGAGGCGATAAAGTTTGGAACGTCCGCGCAGTTCTACTTGGAAGAGGCGGGGTGGGACGAGGAGCGTATAGCGCGGGCTGTCGCCGGGGAGGAGGCGGAAGGTCGGCGCGCTGCGCTCGATTTGGCCCGCCGCACTCTTGGGGTGACGCCACGGGAGGAGCTTGTTGAGCAGGGCGAGGAATCAGAGCGGGGGGAGGAGTAGGTGGCTACCAGTTCCCGCGCAAACTCCGTGCGGGCCTCTCGCCGGACAACCGCTGGCCTAGCCCGCATATTCGCGCAGGTAGGGGTAGCCGGCCACGTCCGGGGGGACATTCCTGCCGCGTACAGGACTGCCCGCGCCGCAATGCGCCAGGCTTTGCGGAAGCCACCCATTACCAGAAGGCAGTCCGCAGCCGAAGTGATGCGCACCCTACAGGGGGCGGTGTCGAGCGCGGTTGTGGAATCTCTCAACAGTTCCGCCGCTCTTGGGATTTCCCAGGCCGAGGCCGAGACCGGGGTGTGGGGACTTCCTTTCCGGTCCCAGTCTTTACAGGTCGCTCCTGCCCAAGCAGCGATCATGGCAAGGGTTGCCGAGCAAGCAGCGTCTGTTGACGCTACCCTGGCCCTGGCCGGTTGGGGGGCAGGGGACAGTATTCTCGGCGATGGAGAATCTACGCTCGGCGTCTTGCAGCCCGCCCCCCTGCTTCCAGGTGTGGCGTTCTGGATCGCCGAGATCGCGGGGCTTGCTTTCACCGCCAGCATGTTGGCCTCTACAGCGGGAACGGGGCAGGAGTGGTACAAGCAGGCAGTGGCTTCGGTTGATAACAGGACTACCGACTGTTGCCTGAAGGTGAATGGTCAGACCGTTCCCATCGAGGCGGACTTCCTGTTGACCGGTGAGCCGCGTTTCGCCGATAGCATGCCCTGGCCGCCGTTCCACTGGTATTGCCGGACTTCTGGCGTTGCTGTTCCGGTAGATTTCATTGCCGACGACTTGACGGACAAGTTGCTCGCGCAGTCTCGCGCAGAGTTGGACAAGCGGGGGGTGTTGCGTGCTGAGGAGGCGCAGATTGTCGCCTCGCTTCTGAGGGAAGGGGCTGCGCCGGACGCCAAGCTGAGGAAAGACGACTCGGACTCCGTGCGCAAGATGCGGGCGCGGCTTGGGCAGATTCGACGGACTATCAGTGGGTCAGGAGGGGGATCATGAAAGTTACAGATACCGTCATCCTTGCGGGGGGAACACCATGACCGTCACAAATTCCCTATTGACAACGGTCGCAAGTCATGATACAATACCAGTACCGAGCGACCTTTCGCCCGACATTGTAGCCATTGCCAGGCGGTTGCAGGCTCTTGCCCCCGGCGTCCACTTGCTGGCAGTGATACGAAGCGCCGACGGGTGGGCCTGGGCAGAGTTGGGAGCGGGTCCGGTCGAGGGGAGGAAAAGGAGCAAAGCGTGAGACCGACAGACGCAATGAGGGCAGGAAATAATTGATATAACAAAATTTGGTAGAGGGTATAAAGGCAAGGGGCGGTAGCTCAAAGGGAGAGCAACCGGTTTGCACCCGGTAGATGTGGGTTCGAGTCCCACCCATTCCACTAAGCACGATGGGATTAAGGTCTAACGGTTGTGGCACCTATTGATTAGGTTCGGATAGGAGATAAGTGGTTCGACTCCACTTAACCACGCCATACCACCATAGGTTTTTAATGGGGCCGACAAGGGGCGGCGATAGTGTAACGGAGCACAGCGGATGAAAAAGGCCGCCGGAGGTGGCGTCCACCACCAGACCGCCCCACTTAACTGAATAGCACACCCGCCAACAGCGGGCGGGCCTCTGGAACGGAGACACACGGGGCCGCATTCTCTGAGAGGAGAGTGCGGCCCCGTTCTGTTTGCTGGTACGCCAGCAGAAGTTATACACGCCCGACGGGGCGGAAAAATTCACGGGGAGGTAAAGCAAGATGGCAGATGAAACCGCGAAAGCGGCAGATCAGGTGCAAGAGCCGGTAGAGGAAACGGTAGACGCCACCGACGGCGGGCAGGAAAAACCAACGACCGGCGTGACGTTTTCACCAGAGCAGCAAGAAACCTTTGACCGGGTGTTGGCAGACCGGCTGAAGCGTGCGCGGGCCAAGTGGGAGCAGGATCAACAGGACGCCCTCGCCAAGAAAGAGGCCGCCGCCGAAGAGCAGCGCCTCAAGGATCAGCAGGCGTTCAAAGAGCTTTCGGAGAAGCAAGCCGAGCAGATCACCGCCCTGCAAGCGCAGATCGAGGAGCATCGTCAGCGGGTGGTGGAGGCTGCTATCCAGGCCGCTATCCGGGAAGCCGCCGACAAGTGCAAGATGCACAGTTGGCGCGACGCATACCGGCCAGAGGTCATCAGCGCGTGCTCCCACGACCCAGAAACCGGGGAAGTGACGGGGGCGCTGGAGGCTGTGCAGGATCTGGTGAAGGACAACAAGCACCTGGTCAAGCCGGAGGCCGGCCCAGGCACGTCAACCGGTGGTGTAAACGGGAGACCGATTCCCGCCGGGGCAACGACTGGCAGCCAGCCAACCGGCGTCAGGATGTAAAAGGAGTAACAGATGGCAGACATTGACGTTACCCCGGAAAAAGTAGGCGCATGGTCTGACAAGCGCCAGGACATTTTCTCGGGGCTGGCGGGTGGTGAAATCACCCAGGGATATTTCGTGGCCTTCGACGGGACAAGCGGAAAGCTCGTTCTGGCGGACGCCACGACCACCAACGGGCTGTACGACTCCGTCGGCATGGCGCTGAACTCTACCCTCGAAAACCAGGCCGTTGACTATGTGGCCCCGGGGATCGTTGACGGTGGCTTCGACCTGTCGGGCCTTGACTATGGCGCGCGGGTCTACCTGAGCATGACGCCGGGCCGCATTGCCGACGCTCCCCCAGGTGTGGGTGGGACTGAGGTCATCGTGGGGCATGTCATCGGCCTCAGCGACCGGAGCATCGCGGACGGGAAACCGACCAAAGCTCTGAAACTGGTACAGGTGGTGTGACATGAGCGTAATCTATGGCATGCTCGGACTGAATGAGGCAACCGACGCCTCTATCTACGTCGGAAGGATCGGGGAGGATCGCGTGTACGATGCGGTCAATCGCTACTATGCAATGGTCGAGGCAGACGTAGCGGGTCAGGTCAGCGCGTTCGTCAATCCCGCGCCCACGACGATGTGGAGCGAGGTCATGAAGCTGCCCGGAAGCGGACGCCTGCAACGTCTCGGCCCAAAGAGCGAGCCGGGCGACGTGAAAGCGCACGGAGGGTACAACGTCCAGTACCCCCTGGAGGACTTTGGGGCGAAATACGGCCTCGACCGGGTTGCGGAAGGGTACATGACTATGGAAGAACTCGACCGCCACGTCCGCACCGTCATCTCGATGGACGCCGAGACGGTCCGGTACGAGATTCTATACGCCCTGCTGCACAAAGGCGGGCGCACGTTCCACGACTCAATTCAGAGCGAGGACTTGACGATCAAATCCCTGGCCGACGGCGACGCGGACACCTACCCGCCCATCATGGGGCAGTTCGTGGACCTTACCGGACACGATCACTACATGGTTAGCGGATTCGTCACCTCCGACATTGACGACACCAACAACCCGTTCCCCACAATCGTTGACGAGTTGGAGCACCACTTTGGGTCCCCTACGGGCGGTTCGGACATCATCGTCTTTATGCCCCACAACGCGGTAAAGTACGTCCGCGATCTCAAGGACTTTGACGAAGTTTCCGACCGCTTTGTCCAGCCGGGGACGCAAACAGCCGTGCCGCTTCCTGCGGGATTCCCCCGCAACATCCCATCCACTGCCAAGATTCATGGGCGTGTCGGCGGGGCGTGGGCCGTCGAGTGGCGGTACCTGCCCGACGATTACTGGATCACCGTGCATGGGGCAGAGGATCAGCCCCTCAAGAGGCGCGTTGACCCGGTAGAGACCGGCCTACCGTCCGCACTGACCCTGGTAGCGAACAACACAGCGTACCCGTTGCGGAACGCGGTATACTCGCACCGGTTCGGGATCGGTACGCGAATGCGCTTGAACGGCGTGGTGATGCAGTTCAAGGCTTCCGGGACCTACGACATCCCCGCCGGGTACACCGAGTAAATAGTGGGCGGGGATTGCAAGCAGTCCCCGCCCGCCAAAAGGAGGAGACGTGAAAAACTGGAACTGGAAACTGATCGGCAGGATCGCTGAGGTGGTTGGCATCGCCCTGGCCGTTACCTTATCCGTTGTCGCCCTTTTCAACACCGTTAACCAGCCCATCGTCCAGGGAGGCGGAGTGCAGCGGTTTGACAACCTGCAAACCAGGACGATCAAGGTTTTCAACGCCAGCGACCTTTATGGCGAAACGGTCATCCAGGACGGCGGCGTCCTGACCATCAAGAGCGGCGGCGTGTTCACGACGGAATCCGGTTCGAGCGTCAACCTGGGCAACGTCCAGGCTCAGGTCGGCGATTTCACCAGCCTGCACGCGACGACCGCGACCATTGACACAATCGAGTACGTTACGAAAACCAGCGCGCTGCGCATCGAGGCGGAGGAAATCATCGGCGGTTACGTGGAGGCTGGCGAGTTTCGTACCAGCACGACCGCCACGTTTGACGACGGCGCGAACGTGACCGGGACGCTCCGTGTCAACACCGTCAACCCTCTGACCGGAAACAGCGTCATCGTTTCGGCGGGCACGGCTACCGGGACGGTGTACGCCCGCGACAACCTGGCCGTAGGCGTAGGAATGCCTCCGACTCTGAACGGTGGAGACCTGTGGGCCGCCGGAGATATTTACGCGGATGGAAGCATCAGCGGGCAGGTCGTCACAGCAACCAGCCGGGTCGTTTTGAAGGCGGCGAACAGTTGCGCGGGAGGAAACTTGCCGCTGCAAATGGCCGGCGACGCGGACACCGGTATCTGTAGCGAGACGAGCAACTACCTGAACCTGTGCGTGGGCGGGGACTGTAGCCTGCAAATCGGTTCGGGCGGTTTGTACCTGACGCGGAACGTGACGACCCTCGGGCAGAGTGTTTGGGGGATGGACTTTTACACGCTCACCGGATCGACCATCATCACGCCATCAGCGAATTTCTCCGTTGCTCACCTGCACGCCGCATCCCCTCAAAATGTGACGCTCTTTTACCCGAACTCCAACCCATTTCTTTTCGCCGAGTACATGTGCTTGACCGGAAGCTCGACAACCGCCAGCATTTCGATCCAGGTTGCCCAGTCCGGCGGCGGAAGCGTCAGAAACCTGACAGGAAACCCGGAAACGCTTGGCCCATACGACGTTATCTGCTACATGGGCATTATGGGCGAGTGGAGAAAATTGTCCGGCAGCGCGAACCAGTAACCACCGCGCTTTGATTACGTCCCTCGGTTTCCTCAGCGAGACCGGGGGACGAGGAACAGGAACAGGGAATGGCGACACGGGCAGAAGCAGAACAAGAGACCGTCAGCAGGCTTTCCGGCTTCATGTCGGCTGTCGGCATGGCCGTCACATACGCCGGAAGCAACTCCGACTTGAACAGCCCTATCGGGTGGGCGGTCCGCACTGCCGGCGGGACGGTTGGGGACATCAGCAACGTGACGGACGCCGACGTTGCAACAGTATCGTCCGCCAAACTTGACGACTTCCTGGACCTGGTAGAACTGCGAACGATAGAGAGTTGCATGGGGAGGAACGTCCTTGTCGACATCAGTGCCAGCGCCCACCGGCAAAGCCTGGGGCAGATCGGGGATAGGATGGCGTCGCGGGCTGAGGCGCTACGCCGGTCTCTTGGAAAATACCTGGCCGGAAATATCACCGCCGGAAGCGTATTCCACGACTACATTCAAGACCTGGGAGTCGAATGAGGCCGACCGTGCTCCTCTACTGCTGCAAGTCGTGGGCCTTTAACAACTGGTTGGGGCTGTGGAGGGCTGGCGTGATGGTCCGCCCACTGACCTGTCCACCGCTGAACTCTGCCTCATTCCCATACTGGAAAATGGACGCCGCGTCACTGGTGTACGTTGCCCTTCACGGCATGGAAGGCGTAGAGGACGTGCTGGTTGGAGACGATAGAATACCGGCCTTGTCGTCTAATCGCATCAAGGATATGGGTGGTATTTTTGCTACCGGTGGGCAGGTCGTAATCCTTGAGGGATGTTTCGGCCTCTCGACGGCTTTCCCCCAAGCATTCATCGACGCGGGGGCGGAGGTAGTCATTGGCGCACGCACCCCAACGGTTGACCGCCGCGTTACTCTTGGGCCAGCGGGTAAGGCCGGATCCCGGGCCGTCCGCGTTCTACTGAATTGTGGCACGGTAGCCCAGGCTGTGACCGCTGCTGGCGGTCTTTTCGAGGCGGTTGGAGACCTGTCTGCCCGGCTGAGGTTAAAGTGAGCAACCCGTCACTAAAGTTCTTGGCTTCCAGCCCGTCATTCACTTACTTGGCGACCGTTTCGGCTTCTACGAAGAAGCCGCCAGCGTCAGAGGATGGGCAGCGTGGTGGGGTAGGTAATGGGTTGTCTGGTTTGAAATGCCTACCCCTGCAAGGAGTGCAACCAGAGGTCGCCATGATGTATGCGGCGGCAATGGGGATGGTTTTCTGGACTGCTGTGCAGGGATCGCCAGACATAGAGGCGGGAGACGTTCTGGTGGTGGGCGATAAGGAGTACCCCATCAGATCGGCGGAAAAAGTTTTTTCAGGCGACGATGGCGAATACTCGCTCGTCTCTCTGTTCGTAGAGGAGATCAAGACGCCGCTATGACTGAGTCAATACGGGGGCTGCAAGAACTTCAGCGTGATA
>Ga0316626_10000041_pt1 | contig 44646 bp, 63 predicted proteins | sample OWC_Aug_T1_C1_D5_FD_207656 | JGI IMG/M metagenome (GOLD analysis project Ga0316626, IMG submission 207656) | Wetland soil microbial communities from Old Woman Creek delta, Ohio, United States - OWC_Aug_T1_C1_D5_A | ecosystem: Environmental > Terrestrial > Soil > Wetlands | place: USA: Ohio...
AGACCCGTTACTGCAAAAGACCATTGATTCCCTGTTTGAGAGTTCGCAGTTAGGGGACAAACTTGAGGTAATAGCGGTTATGGATGGGTGCTGGACACCGCTACGGGATGACGACAGGCTGACCATAGTTCACTTAGGACGTAACCGGGGCATGAGGGGGGCTATTAATGCCGGAGTGCGGGTAGCCAGAGGCGAGTTTATCATGCGGACTGACGAGCATTGTATGTTCGGGCCGGGATATGACCGGATATTAACTGATACCTGTGAACCCAACTGGATAGTCACAGCTACTAGGTATTTCCTTGACCCGGTTGTATGGGAGCGGATGGATATGGAGCCGGTCAATTACGAGAAGCTGGTTATTCAGGATGGAGTTAAGTTTGCCGGACAACGCTGGAGCAGTCGGGATGAGGAACGGAAAAACATAATGATTGACGAGACGATGGCTATGCAGGGCTCTATGTGGGTTATGCCTCATGCGTGGTGGGATAAGGTAATCGGTGAGTTGCAGACTGAGGGCTACGGGCCGAGTTACCAAGACTCCCATGAGATGATATTTAAGACTTGGCAAGCCGGTGGCAAAATGATGTTAAACAAGAACACTTGGTTTGCACATAAGCACAGGATGTTTCCCCGGACCCATCAGGAAGGCAGCCCCGAAAACCCCTCTAAGCGTGAAAGCAGTTGGGCTTATGCCTTATCAGTGTGGAAAGATTACTACGAGAAGGAAGTGAGGCCAAAATGGGGGATATGATACTACATATAGGATGTGAGAATAAATATTACGAAGGAATGATTAATAGTGATGTTGTAATAGATGAAAGAAAGAAACCTCGTAAATTGGACATGGTAATGGATGTTTCTAAACCATGGCCTTATAAAGACAATTCGGTTGATGGCATAATTTCCATGCACGTTTTACAACAACTTGTATGGCGAGATTTAGTATTTGCCATGAAAGAAGCTTATAGAGTTTTAAAAATTGGTGGAGTGATGCGTTTAGGAGTTCCAGCTATTGAGAATGATAAACCATTGGAGTATTTATTGGGTTGGAATAATGTTAATTTATTTAGTGTTGATCTTTTATCAAATGTGCTTTCGAAGATTGGATTTCTTCATGTAAAACTTTGTCATTATCAGGAATCAAAAGTCCCTCAATTTATTAAAGTTGATAATAGGCCTGAAGAAACTATTTATTTGGAGGTAGTTAAATGAGACGTCCTACTAAAATTAACTTTGAAAGTTCTACAAGCTGTAATGCCATGTGCACGTTTTGTCCAAGATACACTATGACGAGGAAGATGGGGCAGATGACTGATGAATTGTTTTACAAGATCATCAGGGAAGGCAAGGAAATGGGTGTTTACAATTACTCCCCATTTCTTAACGGTGAGCCGTTTGTGTTTCCCCGTATCTGGAAGTGGTTGGATTATATGGAGAAAGAAGGCGTGGGTGTAGGGCTATATACTAACGGTGAATTTATAGACGTTGACCGGATTATCAGGTATAAGAACATCCGTTACATCAACTGCAGCGTCAATGCCGCCACTAAAGAGACTTATGACAAGGTAATGCGGAAGCCTAATTACGATAGGGTCAAGAAAAATGTGGATAACTTGTTTAAAAAGGCTCCTTTCATGGTCAGAACGTCCTTTGTGGTGACTGAGGATAACATCCATGAGGTTAAACAGTTTAAAAAGCAGTACAGAAGGACAAATATAGTGGGTTTTTATGACTGGACAGGCGATAAACACGACAAATACACCAGAAAAGGCGAAAAAGAACCTTGTTATGTGCTTTTACACCAGATGTTTGTTCTGTGGGACGGGAGAGTGGTAGCCTGTTGTCCCGATTATGACGCTAAACTCGTAATTGGTGACGCCAATAAAGAAAATTTAAAAGATATTTGGAAGAATAACGAGTGGATGAGGGCAAAACACGTTGCGGGCAAGTGGGATGAGATACCGATATGTAAAAACTGTAACTACAACACTAAATTATGAAATGCGTATATGTCAGGTGGTGTGATGCCTGTAGCGACACAAACGGGTGGAAGTCGATTGAGGATGCCCTTTGCTGGGCTAACGGGGTTGAGTGGCTGGTAGAAACTACCGGTTGGGTGTTGAAAGAAACGAAATACTACTTGTTACTTGCTCAACAGCGCGGGGACTGGAAAGGCGGAGATGACTACCAGTACGCCAATTTAATGAAAATACCTAAGACTTGGATAAAACTAAGGGTGGATATAACCAGACACATATGAACGATTTAACAGTTATATTTCTGACAGTCAACAGAGTGCCTGAAGGCTGGGCTAAGTACCAGCGTCAGGTATTAGAGGAAGCCATAGGCGATACGCCCATTATCACTATTTCAAAGAAACCTTTGGATTGGGGCTTGAACTTGCTTCAGGACGGGGAGCCAAGCGTACCTAACATCTACAGGCAGATTTTGAGGGGCTGTAATGCCTCTAAAACGCCTTATATTGCCATAGCCGAGGATGACACGCTCTACCACAAGAGTCACTTTGAGTACAGGCCACCAATGGACAGTTTTGCGTTTAATGGACATAGATTTGGTTTATTTACTTGGGGTAAGCCTATTTTTTATTTTAAAGACAGAATATCTAATGCTTGTATGATTGCACCACGTCAATTAGTTATAGATTCTTTAGAAGAACGGTTTAAAAAATACCCTCATAATAATTTGGGTGAGTTGGGTAAAGAAAAAGGGACAAATATTGATAGAAGAAAAACGGTAATATTTGAATCTGAAATATCAGTTGTATATTTAAGTCATAAAAATTCTCTTGATCCAACAGAACAACATAAAAGTAAAAAGATGGGAACAGTTCAGGCAATAGAAATTCCATATTGGGGTAGAGCTGATTATATAAGGAGTAAATGGATATGAAGGTATGTTTTGATTTACATGATTTTAGTGTAGTTAATAATCGTTTATTGTGGTTATTAACATTAAAAGATAAATTTCCTAGTTTTAAGGTTTCATTATTTACTGTGCCTATTGATGAAAAACAAGATTGGGGACCGTACACGATTAAATCAGATTATTTAACTGAGATAAAAAAGAATTTAGATTGGATTCAGATAATACCTCATGGTTTGTACCACCTCCGTAATGAGTTTATCAACACGACCTATGAGGAGTTTAAGGAAGTTTTGAAAAAGATAGAGAAAGTGTTTGAAAATGACGGACTGCCTTTTGAGAAAGGTTTTTGCGCTCCGCACTGGCGTTGGAACGAGGGCGTGGTCAAAGCCCTAAACGAAACAGGTTGGTGGGGGGCTATTGATCCTAGACAATCTAAAATGTTAAAGACTAAGAAATACTATAAATATTCTCATTCGATTGATGCTATTGATTATTCTCAAAATGTATTAAAACTTCATGGTCATATTTATGGAACTGATAATGATCTAGGTAAGTGTTTTGATAATTTATTGAAATTACCTGTAAATGTAGAGTGGCATTTTATTACAGATTTTATTGAAGATAAATTATGACAATTCATATAAGTAATATTGCAGAATTATATAGGAGGTTAGTATGACATTGCTTTGTAAATTAGGTTTTAAATATGGTACTGATAAATGTCCTCAGTATGATCATTCATATACACCCGTATATTTCAAGATGTTTAAAAATAGACGAAAGTTAGTCAAGAAAGTATTTGAGTTTGGTGTAGGCATACAGGAATCTATGAGAAATGTTCCTAATTATAAACCGGGTGCAAGTTTATATATGTGGCGGGATTTTTTCCCTAATGCTCAGATATACGGTGCAGATATATCTTCCGAAGCTATATTTAAAGACGATAGAATAGAAACTTTTTTATGTGATGAGATGGATAAGAAAGCGGTAACTAAACTTATTAAAAAAATTGGTAAGGATATTGATTTATTTGTTGATGACGCTACTCATTACTTAAATAATCAATATTATTTATGTAAATTAGTAATGCCTCTTTTGAAGAAAGATGTAATTTATTCAATAGAAGATGTGCTTAATTCACGATTATTAGTTCGTAGATTAACACGGGATGGATATAGATGCGAAATTCCACCATTTAAAAGTTTAAAATACCGTGATCGCATGGTTATTGTACAAAATAAAATATGAAACCATTTAATGTTTATCAGTATTTAGAGGGTGAAGAAATGACTGAACGGGATAAGATGGAAGTTGGGAGTAAGTTTTGGAATAAAGGCAAATGGGATAATTTTGTTTTACCATTTTTACCACAGGATTGTAGTGATATGACATTTATTGATATGGGATGTAATAAGGGGTTATTTCTTAATTTAGCTCAGGAAAAAGGATTTAGAAATGTAATCGGGGTTGATGGGGATAAGGATGCGGTTGAAAAAGGTATTTTATGGAGAGATAGACATGGAAAATCATATAAATTGCTTAATTTAAAGATGGAAGAATGTATTGATCAATTACCTTTGGCAGATTATACAGTGTTTGCTAATTCTCATTATTATTTCACTGTAAATGACTGGACTGATTATCTTGATGTATTACAATATAAAACCCGCTATGTGATTATTGTAACGGCTGAAAAACGGCATTTAAACAGATGTTGGGCTTCTGCTGGTTTAGATGAAATCAGAAGTAATTTCAGATTTTGGAAGGAAGTTGGATTTATTGATGAATTACCAATTAAAGATGATCCTATGCCTCGTAGGTTATGGGGACTGTGTTTTGAAAGTCCACATTTAGAAAGAATTGAGATAAATAAGCTTGATTCCAGCAATCATGTTCAGGATAGTTTTTGGGGTGAACTTGATAATGGGATTGATTATCATAAAACTCATTATTATCGGATATTAATTAAATATAGAAGGCATTGGGGAGTGGAAAAACTGGATAAGTGGATGGAAGAAAGAATTAGGATTTATAAAGACTTAAAAGAAAACGGATTAAAGAAACCTATACTAGTTGATTCAGGAATATTAATTTTAGATGGAAACCATAGGTATTCGGGTTTAAAACACTTGGGGTATAAAAATATCATTATCAGGCGGGTATGACAAAAACAATTATTTACATTACAAGTAATAGGGAAAATCCAAATTTCGAAGAAAAAATACAGGATGATTTGATTTTAAAAGCTGGAGGTATTCCGATTATAAGCGTGTCACAAAAACCTATTAATTTAGGGACTAATATCTGTGTAGGAGATGTAGGTACTTCCGGATATAATATCTGCCGTCAGATTTTAATTGGTTGTGAATATGCTAAAAGTGACTTTGTGATTAGTGCTGAAGCTGATTGTTTATATTCCCCGGATTATTTTAAATATATACCTGAGAAATTAAATGTTCCTTATAGAAATACAAATATTTATGTTCGTAAGTATAAACAGGATTATTTTTGTAAAAAAGATAGTTCTTTATTTGCTCAGATTGTAGGACGAGAATTTTTTATTAATAGGCTTAAAGAATTATTTGGAGATGGATTAATGTGGAATAAAGATCTAAAGAATTGGCCTAAAGAATGGGGCAAGGTTTTATTTGATAAATTTGAATATTTTGAAACTAAATATCCCTGTATATCTTTTAAAACTGGCAGAGGATTACGAAAACATAGTTCAACAAATGAAATAAAAATACCTGAAATTCCTTATTGGGGTAAAGCATCAGATTTAAGAAGGAAATATGAAGATAATTGATGGATTAAAGTTAAAAGGTAGGCCGGCAGAGATTCCTGATTGTAGTCGAAACGATATGCCTGAATTTTTTAAAAGTCAAGGATTTAAAGCCGGAGTAGAAGTTGGAGTTTTTGAAGGGGAATATACTGAAATATTGGCTAAATCGGGATTAAAAATATTTGGGGTTGATCCTTGGTTAGATTACGAAAATTATGTATATGGTAGAAATAACCAATCAAAACTTAACAAGTTGTATGAAAAAACAATTAAAAGATTAACTCCTTATCCTAATGTATATATTATTAGGAAAATGTCCATGGATGCAGTTAAGGATTTTGATGATAATAGTTTGGATTTTGTATATATTGACGCTAATCATAGGTTTAAGTATATAGCTGAAGATTTATGTGAATGGAGTTCTAAGGTTAAGATGGGCGGAATTATTTATGGGCATGATTATGCCTATTTTAGGCATAGATTTTTAGGTGGTGGATGTCAAGTTAAAGAAATAGTAGATGCTTTTGCTTTATCTTTTGATTTAGACTTCTGGATATTAGGCAGGAAGAAAGATAAAAACCGTGATCATTACAGGTCATGGATGTTTATAAAGACATGGGAAAACAAATAATTTACTACACGGACAACAGGCTGGATGAGCCGATATTCTCGGAAGTCCAGAAACGGCTTTTAAATACCGGGCTTCCTATTGTCAGCGTGTCTCTTAGCCCGATTGACTTCGGTAATAATACGGTGGTTGAGGGTTATCCCGGAGCTTATACCATGCTCCACCAGATACTTACGGCTTTAAAGAACAGTTGGGAGGATTATGTGTTTTTCTGTGAGCATGACGTCCTTTATCCCATGAGCCACTTTGACTTTACCCCGCCCAGAGACGACATATTCTACTACAACGCCCATGTGTGGCGGTGGGATTATCCTAAAGACAGGTTTGTGACCTATGACCGGCTGATTTCCCTGTCCTCGCTCTGCTGTAACCGGAAACTGGCTTTGAAACAGTATCAGGACCGGATAGACAAAGTAAAAGATATGGGTTGGTACAAAGATGTTGCCCGTGACCCCGACTGGGCTAGGCTTATGGGGTTTGAGCCGGGGACTAAGAAGAAAAAGCGGGGGGGATTCAGTGATGACGACTTTGATACATGGAGCTCAAAAGACCCCATTATAGACATCAGGCATAATAAAACCTATTCCAAACGTAAAGTCAGTTTAAGCGACTTCAAACATCCGCCTGAGAACTGGAAGGAGGCTCATGGACTTATCAATCCTGATTCCTTCCCGAAATGAGATGTTTCTTAAAAACACGATAGAGGACGCCCTGAAAAACATAGAGGCTGATACCGAGATTATTGCTTTACTGGACGGGGTATGGGCTGATCCGGCTATAATCCAAAACGACAGGGTGAATATCATCCATGTCAATAGGCCCGTAGGACAAAGGGCGGGAACTAATATAGCCTGTAGGTTAAGCCGAGCTAAGTATATAATGAAAGTTGACGCCCATTGTTCTTTTGATCAGGGATTTGATAAGAAGATGCTGGAGTTTTTTAAGACTGTCGGGGATAACGTTACCGCAGTACCCATAATGAGAAACCTGTGGGCCTTCGACTGGAAGTGCTACCACTGCGGGTGGAAGAAATATCAGGGGCCGACACCCGAAAAGTGCGGTCAGTGCGGGAAAAATGACCGAATTAAGCGGAAAATGCTGTGGATAGGGAAACATAATCCCCAGTCAACTTCCTATACTTTTGATTCCGAACCCCATTTCCAATACTTTGAAGATTGGAAGCACCGTCCCCAGTATGAAAAGGATAAAAGGGAAAAAGGCTACACTGAAACCATGAGCTTACAGGGGTCATGCTTCATGTGTACCCGTGATAAATACTGGGAGCTTGAGTTGTGTGATGAGAACTTAGGTAACTGGGGCAATCAGGGAATTGAAGTGGCGGTTAAGACTTGGCTTTCCGGGGGACAGGTACTAGTTAATCACAATACATGGTACGCCCATATGTTCAGGACTCAGGGTGGTGATTTTAGTTTCCCGTGGCCCGCAGGGGGGCGTGATACCCAAAGAACTAAAGACAATGTCAAGAATTTACTGTGGGGTGGGAAGTGGCCTAAACAGATCAGGAAGCTGTCATGGCTTATTGAGAAGTTTGCACCCGTCAAAGGATGGAGTGCCGAGGATATAAAGAAGCTAAAAGAAATGGGAAATTAGACTTAGTGGCAGTTTAGTGGTATTAGGTAATCGTCTATCGTCAATAGACGCAGGACACGTTGTGTGTCTTTTTTTTATGGCATTTAACTATAACGCAAATACCAAATCATACTCATATATCCCAAAGGATAACCCGAAGGACAGGGTTGAAATTGAAATCGGGGACGCATTAGACTCGTCAGCCTTCTTTCCGCAGGTGAAGATTAAACGCTGGGATAATGAGGTCAATTCGTCAATCCGCCTTAACTATGCCAACATCCCCGGAAGCGTCAGTTATTCCGATGACGGTACGACTATCACTTGGCAGAAAGGTCAATGGATTGCCAAGTTCTACCACAGGGACGACTTGTCTGAAGGCGGTTTTGAATTTGAAATCCATATACCCAAAAAGCCTCCGATAAACTATCTTGAGTTTACAGTCAACATTAAAGACTTGGATTGGTTCTATCAACCCGCATTAACCCAACAGGAAATAGACGAGGGAGCAGTCAGACCTGATAACGTAGTCGGCTCTTATGCGGTCTACCACAAGACTAAAGGCGGGATGAACGACAGCGCAGGGATGGAATATAAAGTCGGTAAGGCTTTCCATGTCTACAGACCTCATGTAGTTGACGCAAATGGCAGTGAAACATGGGGAGAGTGGAGCTTAAACTTACAGACAGGAATTTTAACCCTAACTGTAGACCAGACATGGCTGAATAATGCGGTCTATCCGGTAATTGTTGATCCGACATTTGGGTATACAGGTTTAGGAGCTTCAGGTGCTACTATTGAAAATTTTATTTCTTTTGATTATTATGCTGCTCCTCAAAATGGAAGCGTAACACAAATGTCAGCAGGAACATATAGTTCAGATGGTGCTTCCAAGAAATCAAAATGTGCTTTATATCAATATGTATCTACTTCAAATGTAGGTAGTATTTTGGATTCATCAGATGAAATTTCTATAACAAATACTACTGCATTAACATTTAATGATTATCCAAATGTAAATGTAGAAATTACAGCTACAACAAATTATTATTTATGTGTATTTGGTGAAACATCTACAGCTAATCATTATTGCGCTTTTGATGATGATAATGTAGATGATTATGGGTTTGCTGCTGCTACTTATCCTACTTTTCCTGATCCAATTACTGGTGAAAGCAACCCTTCAGGTGAAAGGCAGTATTCCATCTACGCCACCTATACAGCAGCAGGTTCTTTTTCTCCATCTCTTAGTCCTTCCTTCTCACCAAGTGTCAGCCCTTCGGTTAGTCTTTCACCATCTCTAAGCCCCTCATTATCACCTAGCCTTTCACCTTCAGTTAGCCCTAGTGTATCTTTGTCACCCAGTCTTAGTCCCAGCTTCAGTCCTTCTGTTTCACCTTCGGTATCTATTAGTCCTTCTTTTAGTCCCAGTATCAGTCCTTCTGTATCGCCCAGTGTGTCAATTTCACCTAGCTTATCTCCCTCGATAAGCCCAAGTGTTTCACCTAGCGTATCAATATCTCCATCTATCTCTCCTTCACTAAGCCCATCTCTTAGTCCTAGTTTATCACCTAGTTTTTCACCCTCTCTTAGTCCTAGTATATCGCCCAGCGTATCACCTTCAGTATCTATCAGTCCTAGCTTTTCACCAAGCCTGAGTCCAAGTATCTCACCTTCAACTTCACCCAGCGTTTCTATCTCACCATCAATTAGTCCAAGCCTTAGTCCGTCCATAAGCCCTAGCGTGTCACCAAGTGTTTCTATTTCACCCAGTATCTCACCCTCGGTTTCACCCAGCCTTAGTCCATCTATAAGCCCCAGTATCTCACCCTCAGTTTCGCCATCAGTTTCTATCAGTCCTAGTTTAAGCCCCAGCCTTAGTCCCAGCATATCGCCTTCATTTAGTCCTAGCCTGTCACCCAGTCTTAGTCCATCAATCTCACCTAGCTTTTCACCAAGCCTGTCACCCTCAATCAGTCCCTCTTTGTCACCCAGCCTTAGTCCTTCTGTTTCACCATCAGTCTCAATATCGCCATCGGTTAGCCCTTCGATAAGTCCCAGCGTGTCACCTAGTGTCGGATATTCCCTTTATACAAGAGGGGATTATGCAACCTTACCTACAACTGACGGTGCTTTGGAAACAGCTTATTCTGCTTCAGATGTAACTAACGTATCTACCAAAAACGATGTCAGGGTTTCCCAAACCGCAACCAGCCAGTATGCTATCCATCAGTTTAAGGATTATGTGGGGTCAAGCGCCAACTGTACTTTGGAGTGGGAAGGGCAGACAGATTACGCCCCCTCAGCTTCTACAGTTTATTTACAGATATACAACCAGACAACTGACGCATGGACGACTGTGGACAGCGATAATGCTTCGGCTGCTGATACTGATTTTACTTTAACGGCAGATATAGCTGATTTAACCAATTATAAAGACGGGCAGGATTTAATTTCCTGTCGGGTTTATCAGGACGGATAATATGGCAGTAGTTGCATCAGGTGGAACAGAAATAACAGCTAATGGATATAAATACCATAAGTTTACTTCTGGTGCTAATTTTGTAGTTTCAACAGGTGGTGACGTTGATGTTTTAGTGGTGGCCGGTGGTGGAGCAGGTGGTGGACGAAACGGGGGTGGCGGTGGAGGAGCTGGTGGTGTTCTTTATGAAACTGGACATACTGTTACAGCTCAAACTTATGCTATTACCGTTGGTAATGGAGGAACAGGAGCCAGTGGTGATCCGGCTAATGGAGGAAATGGCGCAAATTCTGTTTTTGACGATATAACTGCAACTGGCGGTGGAGGTGGTGGAGGCGGTGGAAGTACCGGAACAGCATCAAACGGTGGGTCAGGTGGCGGATGTGGAGTATTACGGACAGGTTATTACGGAACAGGAACGTCTGGACAAGGAAATGATGGTGGAGACACGACTATGCCTTCCCCTTATCCTTCAGGCGGTGGCGGTGGTAAAGGTGCAGTTGGTGGAGCCGGAAGCGGAAGCCAATCAGGTAGCGGTGGAGCTGGGTCAAGCGCATATTCTTCCTTGTTACAAGATGCTTCAGCCGGAGAAAATGTTGGTGGAACATATTATATAGCCGGTGGTGGTGGTGGTGGTGGGACAGTGCAAGGAGCATTACCCGGAACAGGAGGTAACGGTGGTGGTGGAGATGGTCATGGAGACGATAGCACTAGTGAGGCAGGAACAGCAAATACAGGCGGTGGCGGTGGAGGAACAGGAAGCAATATAGCAATCGCTGGTGGAAATGGTGGATCAGGAATTGTAATTATCAGATATTTAGCTGGTAGCACTTCCCCTTCAGTATCACCATCTTCCAGTGTCAGCCCATCATCAAGCGTTAGCCCTTCCTCAAGCGTTTCACCTTCGGTATCATTATCCCCATCCCTAAGTCCTAGCTTGTCACCCTCTTTTTCACCTAGTATTAGCCCATCAGTTAGTGTTAGTCCTTCGGTATCATTGTCACCTAGTTTATCTCCTAGCCTTAGCCCATCATTAAGCCCCTCTTTTTCACCTTCGGTAAGTCCTAGTGTTAGCCTAAGTCCTAGCTTGTCACCATCATTATCTCCTAGCTTGTCACCATCATTAAGTCCTTCCCTAAGTCCCTCAATATCACTTAGTCCCTCTTTAAGCCCGTCATTATCACCTAGTCTTAGTCCCTCAGTAAGCCTCAGTCCCAGTCTTAGTCCCTCATTATCACCATCCTTAAGTCCTTCATTGTCTCCATCCGTATCGCCATCGGTGTCACTTAGTCCGTCTAAAAGTCCTTCCCTAAGTCCTTCACTTTCTCCCAGCGTGGGAATAATTACGCTTCAAACTGACTACTGGAAAGTAACCTTGCCTTCATATACCGAAGCCACAACCCTTTACAAGATTATTGAGGAAGATGAGGGATTGTCTATTAGACTTGGCAAGGGAATAATACCAGTCTGGAATACTCAGGGCAGACCCACAGGCAAGACAGGGTTAATAGGCGGTAATTCAACAACAAATAAGATTGAGTGGTATAACGGAAGCGCATGGAAGAACGCTGACGGAACTGCTGTCTAAAGTTGACGCTGTTAAATCTTTGATATATAAGGTAATTGCTTTTCAATAAAATTATTGCAGGCACCCGTGGGTGCTTTTTTTTATGGAGAAATAATGATTGCGAGAATGGCTTTTAAAATTGGTCATATACCATGGAATAAGGGAAAAAAAGTTAATATAAAACACGATAAACAGTTTAAAAAGGGCATGATTCCTTGGAATAAAGGGTTAAAAGCAAAGGATGATATAAGAATAAAAAAAATTGTTGAAGCGGCTCATAGAGCCACTAAAGGAAAACCAAGTAAGAATAGGGGAAAGAAAATAACTTTTAGACATGGGATGTTGGGAAAACATCACTCTGAAGAATCTAAAGAAAAAATGAGGAAGCCGCATTATAAAGCAAGAGGAATAAATAACTGGAAATGGAAAGGTGGAACTGGAACAGAAAGACATCAGTTAATGGGTAAATATGAATATATTAAATGGAGAAGTATGGTTTTTGAAAGGGATAACTATACTTGTCAAGATTGCGGAGTAAAAGGAGTTTATCTTATGGCGCATCATAAAAAACCATGGACTGAATATCCAGAATTAAGATATGAATTAATAAACGGAATTACTTATTGTAAAGACTGTCATGCTAAAAATGATAAATATTATTCAAGATTTTACCAAAGGAGTATAGTTTGAGCACTAACTTACAAATAGCAGTGTCGGAAGTATTGGAGATCATGTCAGATCTTCGCGGTGAATCGTCCACCAATACTGACGCAATCAGAATAAGAGCTGTATCACGAGCTAATCAGGACTTTGCCCGCAGGCGTTTCTGGAGGTTCTACCGCCTAGACGACCAGACACAGGTAGGGGACGGGACTAAAAACTATACTATCGGGTCAGCTACTTATCCAATGCGGATGAAAGGCCTGACTGAGGTATTTGTAGATACGACTACAGATACGGACAAAACTACCGAAGTAGACAGGTATTCCATAGTTGACTTTAATTCCTACAAGAACTTGTTTAATCAGGATAACACAGCACAAATAGTTTATGAGTGGTTTGATACCGCCAATGACCTGTGGAAAATGCACATTAACCCCGCTCCGGCAGCTACAGACACCATAACTTATTCATATTACTGGGAACCGCCTGAGAAAACCGCTACAACTGACGAAATCATCTGCCCGGACATCCAGATTGTAGCCCGTTTAGCCTTAGGTGAGATATACGAGGGCGAGGATGAACAGGACTTAGCTGACAAGCAGAAAAACGTAGCCGAACAGCTAATTAACGAATATATATCCAAAGACAATGCCCCGGCAGTAAACCAGACTTACAGCATGGGCGCAATAGAAAACGTAACAAGTACAAACGGGTTTGGAACTTATTAGTATGACAAGGTACTATGCACCGCCTAAAACCAAAGAAAAACTTTACATTTCAAAACAGGACAAATGGATCAGGGGCCTGAATACCCTTGTATCTAATACTCAAATCCGTCCTGACGAACTCTCCGAAGCCACAGATATCCAGTTAGTTGAGGATGGCAAAATCCAATGTCCCCGTGACGGGCAGGCGTATTACGGCAACACTTCCGGCAACCGTGTCACCGGCATATTTGCCTATTACAAGTCAGACGGGACTAAGGAACTTTTAAGGGTCGCCCAGTCATATTTGCAGAAATACAATACAACCACGGAAGATTGGGATAATGTCAGCGGGACTACTTTTTCGGTAACGTCAGCTTCTCCGTCAGTTTCACCCAGCCCATCGGTGTCTCCCAGCTCGTCAACTTCGCCCAGCGTGTCTAAAAGCCCTTCGTTTTCCCCGTCAGTTAGCCCGTCTGTCTCTATCAGTCCCTCTATCAGCCCATCGGTCAGCCCCAGCGTTTCCATATCTCCATCCATTTCACCATCGACTAGCCCCAGTGTTTCTTTAAGCCCCAGTTTATCACCTTCTGTTTCACCTTCGGTATCGGTTAGCCCTAGTGTTTCTTTAAGCCCGTCTGTATCTCCCTCAGTCAGCCCGTCTGTCTCTATCAGCCCTTCAAAGTCTTCCTCAGTCAGTCCCAGTTCTTCAGTCAGCCCTTCAATATCGCCCAGTTATGCCAACTCCCTTAACACTAACGGGGTAATGGCATATGACAGGCTGTATCTGCAGAACGGGACTGATCCTTTGTGTTACTATGATGGCAGTTCCATAGTTACCTTTACTTCCATACTTGCCCCGACCAGCCCGACAGCAACCAGAACCGGGGGATCTGCCGGAACATACACCTATTCGTACAAGGTAACGGCAGTAACGGCAGTCGGGGAGACCGATCCGTCCATTACCGCCTCTACAACGGCTGATTTTGCACCGGATAACATGGACGCCACCCATTATATAACAGTAGGCTGGACAGCCTCGGCTAATGCTATCGGGTACAACATATATGGCCGGACAGACGGTTATTGGAGATTCTTATACTATGCCGAAGGCCAAACAACAGCCTCATGGGTGGATGACGGGTCTTTTGATGAATCTGAAGTGTTTACGCCACCGACAGCCAATAATACTGCCGGACCGACAGGGAAGTACATAGCTTTGTATAAGGACTCCCTGTTTGTATATGGCGATCCCGATAACCCGTCCAGACTTTTCTACTCAGGTGGCGGGGACCGGGTCAATGATTTCTCGGTTTCCAATGGCGGGGGTTTTATTGACGTATCTAAGAACGATGGTCAGATGGGTACGGGGCTGATTATATTTAAGAACACCCTGTTATGTTTTAAGGAAGATTCCATTTACCAGTTTGAATTTACAACCGCAGGTTTACCCCAAGTTACCCAAGTTAATGCTGCCGTAGGCTGTATTGCCCCCCGGTCAATAGTGGCTGTGGAAAACGATGTATTCTTTGCTTCAAGGCGGGGGATATTTTCTATCGGCAACGAACCCGGATTTGCTTTTGACGTACTGAGAACCAATGAGATATCCGCAAGGGTCAGAAGCATATTCCAGTCTATCGAATCTGAGTATGTAGGCAATATTGCAGCCGTTTACGCTACCAAAGCCAATGTCAATTTAGTAATATTCGCTTATACCCCGTCAGGGTCATCAACTAACGGGGAAGCTCTGGTTTATGACCGGGAAAGACTGGCATGGGTCAAGTGGACTAACATCAGGGCTAACTGCTGGGTCAACTATATTGACACTACCGGAACAGTCAGGGTTATTTACGGGGATGACGCCAGTGGTTACTGCAAAGAAATCCTAACCGGAGATGATGATTTCGGGTCAGGAATCCCCGGAAGGTTTACGCTTCGGGCTGAGGAGTTTAAGGAAGGGCTGGACCGCTACAAGAAACTGAAAGACGTTTCACTGGTACTCAGGGAGCCAACGGGGTCAGTTACCATGTCGGTTATCAAAGACGGAACGGAAACCTCGCTTACCATGAACGTATCAACTGTGGCTCCGGCTATAAACTTCGGACACTACATTTTTGCGCTGTTTCAGTTTGCGGATTCCTACGGAACAGGGGCGGTAACTTCCTCGGATGACAACGTGCTTCGGACTAAACGCAACCTCAACCTTGAGGGTAGGAGCTTCATGTTATCCTTTACTAACGGCAGCTCCGGGGCTTCTTTCACGCTACTTCAGACAACCATGACAGCCAAGATGAGGGCATTTAAGTACAGAAAGAGTACTGATATTATTTCGTAATTTGACTTAGTAGTTTTTTTGTTATATAAGCTAAACTAGCTATTCGATTAATTGAATCGCAGGCACCGAAAGGTGTCTTTTTTAATGGGAGAAACATATGGCAAACGCAGTTTATCTTGAAGGTGGATCATCTAAAAATGCAACAGCAGCTAAGACGCTGTATCTTGCTAATTCCTACGGTATTATCAACAGCGTTTCCCTAAACACCAACGGTGCGACAGTCACTCTTTACGACAACACTTCAGCTACAGGCACTTCGCTTGGAGTTATAGCGACTGACGCCCCTGAGGGAATTTATTTAGAGGGTGTTCCTTTCCGTGTAGGACTTACAGCAGTTATTGGCGGGACTTGTGATGTAACTATTACTTGGACAGCCGGAAACTCGACACAAGTTGTGAGTTCAGTCAGCCCGTCATTGTCACCATCATTATCACCATCTATAAGTCCATCAACTAGTCCATCGGTTTCACTGAGCCCGTCATTTAGCCCATCGGTGTCACCGAGCGTTTCACTGAGCCCATCGGTATCACCTTCAGTGAGTCCTTCAGTTTCGTTGAGTCCATCACTGAGCCCGTCACTAAGTCCCTCACTGAGCCCGTCACTGAGCCCGTCACTGAGCCCGTCTCTGAGTCCTTCAGTGAGCCCTAGTGTAAGCTTATCACCATCGTTAAGTCCGTCAATAAGTCCGTCATATAGTCCGTCACCGTCACCATCAAGTGATATGTAAGGAAATATATGCCTTATAAAAGCGAGAAGTAGCGAAGATTTATGCACGCAAAGCATCCCAAGATTGCAAAGAAATGGGATAAAAAATACGGATCAAAAGTAGTTAAAAAAAGGAACAGATAATATGGGATTACTACAGGAAATAGGTTATAATTTAGGATTACCAAGTTTAGGACTAAGTGGTTTACCAGCAGGAACACCTTGGTCAGCTAATACACCCCCAAATTATCAAAATTTATCTCAAACTGGTTTAGTTTCAGGTTATCAACAGCCTTATAATGCACCACAAGTAAACCCACAAAAAAATGCTTTAAATGCTTTAGACTATAATCAGGGTTTACGAAGCGGAGCTTTATCGGGTGGAAGTCCAATACCTATACCATCTGTACAGGGAGCGCAAACTTCAAGTGGTGGTGGAAATGGTGGGCGTGATCCCCATATAAATCCGGCAACAGGAAATTGGGATGACAATTATTTTGCTCAAAATAACCAACCCAATGATGAGCAACGCAGACTAGCAGAAGAACAAGCAAGACTTGAATTAGAAAATGCTATGCGGGAATTTGACAGACAAGCTCAGGAAGCTGAAGCTCAAAAACAGGAATTAGGAACACAACAGGAAAGTATTTTAAGCGGTTTAGGATTAGAACGACAAAAAGCTGAATCTCAAGCTACAGCCTCTAAAACACAGGCAACTCAGGCCACTAAGAAAGCCCAAAACAAAGCCCTGTCAACCGCCCAAGATGTGGAAAGGAAAAACAGGAACGTATTGAGAGCTTTGGGAATACTCTCAAGCTCGGCTGCCGGGGAAATGTTGGGTAAGCCTTATGGGGAATACCAAACTGCTTCAGCAGATTTGCAACAGGGATTGGTAAACAGGGTAACTGAAATAGACCAATGGCTTCGGGAAAGAGGACAGGAAGTAGATAATGCTACTAACCAAGTTAAATCCCAGTTCACTAATTTAATCGGACAGATAAACAGGGATATGAGGTTTAATGGGGAACAAAGGGCTGCTGCAGTCCAACAGGCACAACTAGCACTGCGTCAAACCATGAGTGATATTGATTCAAAAGCACAGGCATATCAACAGGCAGCCAACCAATATACATCCCAAATGTTGCAACAGATAGCCCAAATCCAACTCTACCAGAACCCGCAAGCTGACGTGTCAGGGATATTAAGCTCCTCAATCAGTGCAGTTAATCCTAACTATGGCAGACAACAGGTAGGAATATCACAAACAGAAGAACAAAGACGTAGGCTCTCCGGTCTCGGCTAACAATAAGTAGGCCGGACCGATATGGCATTTAACCCACAAGACTTATTTAACAAATACAAAAACATCCTCTCAGGCGGAGTAAACAAGCTCTCCTCTTTTGTGCAGCAAAATCCTTTACCTGCCGGTTATGCTGTTAAGAAATTCCAAGAAACAGCTAAACCAATAGTGCAGAAAATGACTCAATTTCAAGCCCCGTTTGAACAGAAAGTACCGCAGTTAATGTCTAAATTGCCTCCTAAATTGCAGCAGCCGGTTCAAAACGCTTTTCCTGTAACTGCATTTCCAAGTTTTGTCGGTGAAAACGTCAGACAGGCAGGAAGGTTGTTAAGTTTACAGCCTAAACCACTAGATATTGCGATGGTAGCCGGACCGACTGTCGTAGGTAAAGTCGCAGCGTTAAGACAGGGTAACAAAGTTAATAAAGCTGTTGAATTGTTACGGAATAAATTAACGTCAGAAGATGTTTCAACTATAGGAAAATTCAGTGAGCTTATTGAAACAGGAAAAGGAAGACAGGAGATGGGGGAGTTGGGTCAGACAATTCACAGTCTTGCTAAAAATGTTTTTGGAAAAAAAGCAGAAACATGGAGTAACCAAAAAATAAAAAACATATTTGATGTTGTACTAGGGAAAATAGGGGAAGGGCCTAATACAGCAGGGTTAGGATTAACTGTTAAGGAACTAAGAAAGATCCCTATTTCTTCTTTAAAAAAAGCTGATAAATTATTATTACAGCAAGAAGGGAAGGGGTCACTGATTGAACCGGGGATTCGTACCAAGATGGGGGAAACCATTTCTGATAATAAGATACCACAAAAAATATCCAAATTAGGACAAGAAGAATTATCCAAACTTTCTTCATATACTAAAATAGTAGAACCGACAAAAGTGCAAACAAAAAAACTAACCCAAATGCCGACTGCTCAGGGTGGTCCCGAAATTGCACCTTTAACCAAGACACCAATATCAAGCCAAGAAACGCTAGAAAAGGCAGCCCAAGTAAAATTGCAACAAAAAGTAGCAACCGGTCAGCTACCTCCCAATAGTCCATCATTGCCTGACATTATAAAACGTTCAGAAATAGATGTAAAGGATAAAATAAATTTATGGGATAAATATGGTGCAACTCCTGATAGGGTATTAAAAAAAGTAGGACTGGAAAACGAAGCGATCATGCTTAGGAAAAGTTATAACAAGTATTTAGATGAGCTTCCGGTTGAAATAAACAAAGTTACTAATTGGTCTAAACAAGTACCTAAAGAAAGCAACCAAAGGATATTCCAATACTTAGATGGTAAGAAAATTGACTTAAACTCAGTAGAACTAAAAGTAGCAAATGAAATTAAATCTTATTTAAGGGAGTGGGCTAATAAATTAAAACTTCCACAGGAAAAACGGATTACCAACTATATAACCCACATATTCGATAAGGATTTTATTAAAAAGGAATTTGATCCTGAACTGGCTAAGTTAATAGAAAACCGCGTACCCGGAAGTGTTTACGATCCTTTTACTGAACAACGATTAGGAAAAATGGGTTACCGGGAAGACACTTGGGCGGCTCTTGATGCTTATATTAAACGCGGGGTTAGAAAATATAACATGGATGATGTTCTTAATACTTTAAAGGAGAAGTCCAATAGTTTGGAAAAAAACCAATATAAGTATATTCAGAATTACGCTTCCAGAATTAACCTTAGACCTACGGAAACAGATGAGATTATAGATAATACAATTAAACAGATATTCGGATATAAGTACGGGGTAAGACCTACCAGCCAATTAACCAGAAACGCAAGGCAAGCAGTGTATAGAGGAACGCTGGGACTTAATGTCGGGTCGGCACTTAAAAATTTAACTCAAGGGGCAAATACCTATGCTAAGCTGGGAGAGAAATATACTATCTTGGGGTATATGAAAAACGCTTTTAAAATGTTTTCCAGTGATGATGAGTTAAAAAGAGTAGGAGTATTGAGGGATGAGTTTATTCAGGACCGGACTTTAAATGCCACTAAAAAGTTTTGGGAAAAAGTAGATAAGGGTTTATTTGCTTTCTTTGAAACGGCAGAACGTATTAATAGGGGAGCAGCTTATTACGGGGCTAAAGCTCAAGCACTAGACAAGGGTGCAACCGAACAGCAGGCTATAGATTATGCTCTTAAAATGGTCCGTGATACCCAATTTACTTTCGGAGTAATAGATACCCCACCCATATTATCAAGTGACATAGGTAAATTATTATTGCAATTTCAGTCTTTTACTTTAAAGCAGGGTGAATTTTTAGGTGAAATGGTAGCAAATAAAGAATATGCCGGATTAGTCAGGTATGCACTAGCTTCCGCTTTAATGGCTACGACTGTAGGCAAACTAATAGGTATGGAGTGGAAAGACTTTATTCCTTCAGTCAGGATTGGTTTTCCACCCACGCTTCAAGCACCTTTTGAAATAGGAAAAGCTATTGTCGGTGCGCCTGATAAATATGGTAACATACCCGATTTAACCGAGAGGGTGGAAAATGTGGGAAATGCGCTTGTACCTTTAATTCCCGGTGGAGTACAAATAAAAAAAACATTACAGGGATTAGGAACAGTTGATAAGGGTTATTCTGAATCTAAAACAGGCAGAATCAGAACGCCCATAGATCAGGGTATAGGCAATAAGATCAGGGGAGGACTTTTCGGGCAATACAACCTGCCTGAAATGCGGAATTATTTTGATAAGGACATGAAAGTATTGGGTGAAAAACAAAGTGCCATATTTAAGGAACTAAACCCGGAACAAAGGCAACAGTATTTTGACAATATCCAGAAAAACAGGGAAGAAAAAAAGAAACAGTCAGGATTGATAGATCAGGCTCAGGCTGCCGAAGAAGATAATGGCTTTATGATAGATGTGGCAAAAGAGCGGGTTAAGCTAAGCGGTGATGCGGAACTGGTAGGGGCTAATTATGTTTATAAAGAAGGCGATAGCGTAAAAACCCTCAACTTAGATCACACAGTAAATAAGCCTGAACTTACCGGGCAGACCGAGTTGGATAAAAAGAAAGTAAGCAACTATAAAAGCAAGATTACATCTGAAATAGGCACTGTAGTCAAATTACAAGAACTAGGAGTCTATACTCCCGAACAGGCTGAGAAACTAATACAGGATTTAAAATCCAAATCCACAGCCGTAACTGGTACTAAAGCCAAAAAACCCAAGAAGATTACTTTTAAGAAGGTAAGTTACAAAATACCGAAGGTATCTGTGCCTAAAGTAAAAAAAGTAAAAGTATCTAAGCCTAAGAAACTAAGTCTGAAAAAATATACGATCAAAACACCCAAGTTAAGCAAGTCTAAGCTAAAGAAATCGGCTAAATTGACTTAGTGGGGTTTTTGGTATAAAAGGTAATTGTCTATTCGTTAATATGACGCAGGACTCCGAAATGGAGTCTTTTTTTGTACAAATTTTATTCGGAGCGTTGTTTTGCACCTTTCCTCCGAAGGGTGCAGAACAATGAAAATACATGGGATCACATAAAGCTAATCAAACTAGCTTTAAAAAGGGACAAAGAGCAACAAATTGGAACGGATTTAAGAAAGGACATAAGACTTGGAATAAAGGATTAAAAGGGGTTCAGGCAGGAGAAAAAGCTGCAAGATGGAAAGGTGGATTACCTAATTGTGATAAATGCGGAAAACAGCTTTCACAACGGCATCCAAAATTTAAATTATGTATGAAGTGTTTTGGAGAATCTGAAATAGGTAAACAACAATCTATTTCTCATTTACCAGAGCCAATGAAGGAAGAAAATAATCCAAACTGGAAAGGTGGAACACAAACAAAAGATAGACTTGAAAGGATAAAATTTCAAAAAACTATTCAGAAACAAGTTTTTATAAGAGATAACTTTAAATGTCAAATATGCGATTCTGAAGGAGATTTACAAGTTGATCATATAAAACCTTGGAGTAAATATATTGAACTTAGATTTTGTATAAAAAATTGTCGCACTTTATGTGCTAAGTGTCATTACCAAATTACTTTCGGTCGGCTAATGCCCTCCAATGTAAAAGGATGGGGACACAATTTATTTAAGGAGGTTGGTTAATATTTCGGCACCAGCTTTAAAATACGCAATCGGAAATTCGGCTTCCACTACTTTAGCAGTAGCGGCAGCCAACAGCGATACGTCAATGACTATCACTTCAGATACCAACTTTGCCGCTAAATCAGGGGCAGGGATGGTAATTGTTGACGAGTCACAGGCTACAGAAGAAATTATCTATTCAGCTTCCAAGACAGGCGCAGCCTTATCTACCCCACTAGCCAACCGTGGACTTGAAGGCGGATCAGCCCAAGCCCATGCCATTAACGCCACAGTCAAGGGCATACTGACAGCCGGTATGTGGAACGACATGATTGACTCGCTTCTGAACGTACTGGACCAGACCACAGGGGCGGTAGATACGACTAAGGTGGTTACTTTAACGGGAACACAGACCCTAACCAATAAGACTCTAACTTCACCCAAAGTGGGAACGTCAATAGCCGATACCAATGGCAACGAGATAATCAAGACTCCGGCAACAACCAGCGCAGTCAATGAAATAACGGTTACTAATGCAGCTACACTTGGAAGCCCGACAATCTCAGCTACAGGCGGGGATGACAATATCAATTTAACCCTGACAGCCAAAGGTACAGGTAAGGTTTTATTAGACGGGTATTACCAAACTCCGCAGACTTATACGCCTGATGCTGCAGGAACGTCCACGCTTGATTTATCAACAGGTAATGAACACAGGATAACCATGCCTGCCGGAAATATTACCATCGCTATTTCAAATGAGGTAAGCGGTCAGAAGTTTATCGTGTCTATCTTACAGGATAGTGGTGGATCACGGACAGTTACTTGGTTTACAACTATCAGGTGGGCGGGTGGATCAGCCCCGACACTCACTACCACAGCTTCCAAGCGTGATGTATTCGGGTTTATTTGCACCGGAACAGATACTTATGACGGCTTTATAGTAGGTCAAAATTTATGATATGGCAAATATTAATTCATTAGATTTAGAACTAGGAAGTAGTCAACAACTGGAAATTACAGATGCAGCTCAAACTGGTTTAGATATAACTGGTGATTTAACTATTGAGTGTTGGATAAAGCCTGAAAGTACCACAGCAGAACATACATTTGTGGGTAAATGGGAAGATGGTACGGGAGATTATAGATGTTATTTATTTCGTTATGTTCATGGTGTAACTCAATTACAATTTGCAGTTTCAAGTGATGGAACTACGGGTAATACCACAAGTGGAGTAGTAACCTACGCTATATCGGCTGGAACTTGGTATCACGTTGCAGCAGTTTATGACGCTTCAGCCGGTGAGGTTGATTTTTATGTAAATGGCGCACATCAAGGATCAACAGCAACAGGGATGAAAACATCTATTGCAGATACCGGAGCAGTAGTTGGAATTGGTTGTAAAAATGCAACTGGAACACCTACACATTTTTATGATGGATTAATTGATGAAGTTAGAATTTGGGCTGAAGAACGGTCAGCAGCAAATATATTGGCAAACTATAAAAAAGAACTAACTGGAAGTGAAACTAATTTAAAAGCATATTGGAAACTTAATGGCAATTATTTAGATCAAACAGCAAATAATAATGATTTAACTGCAATAAATACTCCTGTTTTTTCAACAGACGTGCCTTTTAATGACATGGGCGGTTCTTTTCTTTTAAATTTTGTATAGGACAACATGAAAAAAAATGACGGACTTAAAGCATGGCTCAGACAAAACTCACTACAAATCACGCTACAGTTGGTTGGCGTTGTTATTGTTCTCCTTAATCTTTGGCTTGCTACTAAACTTGCACCTATGGCTGAGGATATTCAAATTATCAAGTCCAGAGTGCAGGCCATTGAATCTACCCAGCCGTCATTTGTGCGAAAAGACGAATTTAATCAGATCATTGTTAGGCTGGATAAAGTAAGCGACAGGTTAGACCAGTTGATTGCGATACATATAGGGAGGTAACATGACATTTCAACAATTTTTAACTAAGTGGAACGGAAAGTATTGTGAGGTAGCGGGGTCAAGTAATGCACAAAACCAATGCGTTGATTTGGCTAATGCCTATATTCGTGACGTATTGGGGCTTCCCATAATAGAGTGGACTAATGCGATAGACTTCCCTTCCAAAGCCGGAGCCAACTACGACTACATATTAAATACCCCGGACGGAGTACCCAAAGAAGGTGATTTGGTTATTTGGGGCGGAACTACAGCCGGACACATAGCCGTATTTGTAGAGGGTGACGCTAACACTTTCAGGTCATTTGACCAGAATTACCCGGTAGGATCGCCCTGCCACGTTCAGGGTCATACTTACGCCAACGTCTTAGGGTGGTTGCACTGTAAAGTGGCTAACTCCCAAAACCTAGAGGAAGAACTAACTAAAGTCCGCGAGGAACGGGATCGGAACTGGAATTACTTTGTAGCGGTTTGTGACGCACTGGGGGTAGGAGCTAACAAGGACCTTGCGGTTGAGGAAGCCAAGAAGCTCGTAGCCCTAGAGGATAAGTATAATGAAAAAGACAAACAGCTTCAGGACGCTAATGTAAAAATAGAGGACTTGACTACGAAGCTGGCGACTGTCAGCTTTGACCATACCGAGTTAATTGCAGACCATCAAGTTCTGGAAAGTAAAGCCTCGGAATTAACAATAAAAGTCACGGAATATGAAAAAAGGATAGAAGATCAAGGTCACGAGATTTCCACCCTTTCCACGTCACTACAGAACCTCAAGAACGATTTTAGCATTAACCCTAATGACGGATGGGCGTGGATAGGACACGGATTAAAAATTCTACTTAGGAGGTGAAGTTACATGGCTAAAAAAATAGATTTTAAATGGGCAGTTTTGCTGGAAAGCGTAAAAGAGCCTTTAAGGTTAGTAGCTTTGGCAATTATTGCTTGGGTTTTAACGGCAATTATCCCGCAGTTGGATGAGAAATGGATACCTATTTTGACACTGGCATTTAAGTTTGCCGACAAATGGGTACACGAGTATAAAAACGCTAATAAAAGCGAGGGCTTATGGAAAGGTCTGATTGGTTTTTAACATGGAACAGGAACCAAGATGTGAACAGCCGTCAGGATATAAGGTGCTGTGTACTACTCACGGTGAGCTTGGTAGCACTCGTTACGCTACTGACGCTGTTTATCTTTTTTTAGGTCATATGCAGAATATCAGGGATAACCACCCGGAACAAAGAATTTGCGAAGGGTACGACTTTATCCCGATATGGGAGCCGGAAGTGAAATTATTTGATGTAATGCCCCCATAAGAGGGGGCTTTTTTATATGGGAGGACCAAATGATAGAGCAGGGTTTGTTTTATCCAGACGGATCGTACAAGTCAAGGGAGGAACTTATGGCAGATTTAACCCCGAAAATAGACCGGGGGACGTTGTATTTATATAACGAATCCACCGATCTACTTAAAGAGGCTCAAAAACTGGGCCGTGAACACTCAATGGATGACAAGGAAGCCACATGGGAAGTGAAACTGGACAAGCCCGATATGCCACTTGGAATTTTAATGGCAACTGATATTCATTACGGGAGTATCAGGACCAATTATGAACTTTTAGACCGACATTTAACTTTAGTAGAAAATACACCAAACCTAACTCTTATCACTAATGGCGACCATGTAGATAATTTCAACATTACAGGCAAGTGGGCTACGGGGGTTTTTGAAGACCCGCTCCCGCCCCAAATCCAGACTAAGGCCTTCATAGAGAAGATCAAACACCTAGACAGCATGGATAAGCTAGGGGTAATGAGTTTTGGCAACCATGAGGACATGATGGGGGCAACCGGCTACGACTGGTTTGAATCCTTTGCACAGGGGATGAAGGCGGCAGTATTTAAGACCGGAGGCTTTTTACACATTTTGGTAGGCGAACAACACTACGGACTGGCACTGACACACAGGTATTGGGGAACGAGTAAGTTGAACCCGACTAACGCAGCTAAGAGGTTTTGGGAGCATGAGTACCCGCAGGCTGAAATAGTCTTTTTGGGTCATACCCACCAAAGCGAAGTGTTGACTTGGGAACGGGGAGGCAGGGAACGAATAGCGGTAATAGGCGGAACTTATAAGGAAGATGATGAGTTTGCTAGGAAGCACGGGATAGGCGGGAGAAGCGGTATGCCGGGAATTACCATACTTCTCTATCCGCATGAACACCGGATGGTAGCCCTTAAAGATATAGAAGTGGCTGCCGAGTTTTTGAGGAGATAGTATGAACGAGGAATATGAGCCGACTGACAGTTTCAGGCTTCTTCTTTCATACAGCAAGGATGTATGGCGGGGGTTTTTCCAGTTCGGACCGATTGTAGACAACAAACACATTACTTTAATGGGGGGATCGCTTACAGAATTGGCTGATTCATTATTTTTAAGAGGATTAATAGACCATTTACGGGAGTGCGGATCGGTAGGTGACTTTTACATTGTAGTTCACCCGGACGATATGAAGTTTGCACAGAATCAGGAAGAAGATGAGTCCTGAAACAAGAGATAATATAGATACATTAATTTGGTGGAACGACAAGCTAGGCGCAAGGGTAGAGAAGTATTGCGACTCTTTTAAGTTCGTTGATGACGGGCAGGAGAGGCGGGTACAGGAACACCAGACTTGGCAGGAATTACACGGATGGGATGTAGGATATGATAATTATTTTGGAAAGGAGTTCAGGCTGATATTGTACGACACATACGAAACAGTATGTATAACGCACAAACAATGGCTTGAGTATATATGAGTAAAGAAGAAGAACCAAAAGAGGAAGTTTCAAAACTTACCGAAATCAGGCGGGATGAGTTTTTAGTGGGTTTATACCATTTGCACGATTATTGGTGCGGAATCCGTGAGCAGTCACAGGATTTGTTTTACCAATCCAATAAGGTGATCGTTTCATTAGCTGAATCAATCATTAAATCGCAGGAGCTTGAGAACATGGGATTGAAAGTTGATTACTTTAGAGATCAGGAAGGGAACTTTTTTTATCAGTACAGGTCTGAAGATAGAACAATGGGGTTTGAAGGTATGATACCAAGTAAGTCAAAAATACCCGAAGAAAAACCGCCTTTTGAATTGTCAGCGTTTACAGATCCGACAGCTATTTAACTATGTTTCCTAAAACACAAAAAGAATACTGGAAAGAACGGATTGGATTAGCAATAATTTCAATTATTTTGCAGGTATTAACTATTTTTTTGGTTTTACTAAGATGAAACAGCCAAAGCCTAAAAAGAACAATTATCCTAACACATGGGATTTAGTAATTATGGACATGAAAGCCCGTGATACTTTTGGTTTTAAAAAATATAAAACTCATTTGCAACCCTTTAATGGACGGGATACTTTGTACGACATTTATGAAGAACTACTGGATGCGGTTGTTTACATAAAAACAATGATATATGAGCGGGATAACGGAAAATAAGCCGTTTAAAGGCATTACACGACCCCAAAATTAGCCTCAATTTTTGTAATCCATATTACATCTTTATATTAAGTTACGGGAGTACCATTAAGCCCTTGTTGACATAGTTTGATATAATGTATGGGCGTAATAAAAAACTTGCCTTTGGAAGAAAGGTACATGAACTACTCACTGAGGTTGTTCAACTTCTTTTGGGCGAAGCAGAACTTTTACACGGTCCGTGAAAGTGAAATTCACGGATACAGGAAAAAAGCATTTTGCGCCTTGTTAGTCGGGGTCTTCAAATGTCTGATGTATATAGTTGCTTAATTTTGGGGTATTGACACTTGTACAAGTATTTGCTATACTCGTCGTAAAAGTATTAAAAACGGACTAGGACGTGACGAATATGTTAATCAACTATACACCGAGTGAAAAGACAAAAGCAAAAATCAAATACATAAAGTTCCTCCGTGAACAGGGAAATACTTTTAGGTCTATCTCCAACCAAATGAATATCAGTCAACAGTACATAGTCGGTCTCCTGCAGTGGGATCGTGAAAACTCCGTTAAACCTGTCGAGGGAGGTGAAAAAGCATGACATTACAAAAAGCTAAAGAAGTTACTAAAGAAACCGGGATGTGGATAAGACATACAATCGTAATTTTAATCGTTATGGAAATGATGTTAATGCACGTTTTTGGTTATCTTTATTTGACTAATTACAAAGTTCAAGTGGTTAGAGCAGTTGAAGTAATTAGTCCCGTAGAAAAATAAAAGACGCTCGTGAAAGCGTCTTTATAAGAAAGGAAATTCTTATGTATCAAATGTATCAGAACGACAATATTAAGTCAAACCCGAAAAAGTTATTTAAGGAATTTGTAACCTGTCAGAAAAATTGGTCAAAGTATGTTGATGAAGGCAAGGCTACAAAAGAAGAAGCGATAATAGCAATTTTTACAAAGGCCATGCAGGTATTGGATAGTTTAAAAATGCCGGTAACAGACTATGACGATATTAACGTCAATATGTCTGATATGTCAGCAGGGAGGTAAATATGAACGGAGATGCAGGAAAAAAGTTTCAATGGAGCAAATTCAGCCCAAACAGGACCGAACAGTTTGTCATCAGGACCGATGACTGGTCTGAAATGACTGAGTACATCCTGAAAGCTAAGGCTTTGCTCCCGACAGAAAACGCTTTCCCGGATGACGAGGGAAACTTTGCTCATACGCCTGAACAGGTTGAGAAACCCAAAGACGTATGCCCGATACACAGCGAATCTATGCGTAAGTTTACCAAGAACGGTCAAAGCTGGTTTAGCCACCGGCTTCCTGACGGGACTTGGTGTAACGGGCGATCCAAATAAATATGAAATTTATTAAAGGTTTTAATAATAAATACGAAATTTACGAAGACGGTCATATTTATAGTCGTAAAAGTCATAAATTTTTAAAATCACACTTACAGTACAAAAAAGGTTATTTAAGAGTAACGCTTTGTAAAAACAATACACAAAAAATGTATTTTTTACATAGATTTATAGCAGAGTATTTTTTACCAAAAGTTAAAGGTAAAGAATTTGTAAATCATAAAAATGGCAACAAGTTAGATAACAGGTTAAGTAATTTAGAGTGGTGTACAAAAAGCGAAAATGCTATCCACTCTTACAAAATAGGTACACAAATAATGACACCATCCAAATGGAACGGTTTAAAAATGGGATGGGAATTAAATAAAAACAAACAAAGAAAGGCTAAATAATATGTCATACGAAGATGCAATAACTTATCTGGATTTCTGCGAGAAGGAAGGGGTTATACACATGGACGAATACAAGGATTTGACTGAGAAAGAAATTGTAGACATGGCTGAATACATGAGCCAGTTAGGTGACGCTTGCGTCAATTCAGCAGTAAAGGGGGAAGCATGAAACGTAACCCTTATGTGTGCTTTGACTGCGGGGCTGTAACCCCGGCCCCCATGTGGCACGCAAACAATGGTTACTGTAGGTCATGTTTAAGAGCGATAAACAACCGTAATAGCATCATTGGGCAAAGTGTAGAGATTGAGCCACAGAAACCTTACGCTTCTGTGAGCTTGCCGAGGTATAAACCACATTTCACGGCAGGGAAATAACATAAGTACTTCGGCAAGATCACAGGGGTATAAGTGACCGCAATCGGAGCTTGTACCCTGACTAAAGCAGATAACTTGTAAAAGTGGGCGATCTATGAAAACTGATGTCGATAAAACATTACAGGCATTAAGAAAAGCCGGATCAAAAGGCATACACTCGTTTGAGTTGAACTACATTGTCGGAACTACAAGGTCAGCCGCTAGAATCCAAGACCTCAAGGATAAAGGCTACAGAATATCCTCTAAACCGGAAAAACTGGGTGACTCATGGGGAGTCCGGTATTCCATAGAAGGCGATACAGAAAAGAAACCTAATCTAATTTTCGATCCAGACAGGCAGGTGTACTACTATGGCTAGAAAAAGGATGATTGATCCATCAATTTGGGCAGATGAAGATTTTGGAAATTTATCTGAATCAGCAATGATTTTATTTATGGGAATTATTAGTAACGCTGATGATGAAGGACGATTACCCGGTAATTCCTTATACCTTACGTCAACAATACTTCCGTACAAAGGTTATAACATTAAACAGGCAACAACAATAAGGGATGAGGTTTTATCCAAAATGAAGTCTGTAATTTTATATGAAGTAGATGGTAAAGAATACATCCAATTAAAGAATTGGGCTTCATATCAAGCTATTAATAGACCAACTGAGAGTAAGTATCCACAACTCACTGAGGACTCACTGAAGACTCATGGAACACTCACTCCTAATAGAATAGAAGAGAATAGAATAGAAAAGAATAGAAGAGAAGAGAAGAAACCATCACCAAGTGATTTAACGGAAGAAATAATTTTAAAAATCTCCCAAGACTATAAATTACCACTAGCCTTTGTGACCTCTAAGGCAGATGACCTTGTTAATTGGTGTAAAGCTAAAGGAAAAGTTTATAAAGATTATCCAGCGGCATTAAGAAATTGGGTAAAAAAAGACGCTGAACGGATAGTACAGGAACAAAGATTACCGAGTAAAAGTTTAGATGCAACCACAGGAGGTACACATGAAATCATCACAAATTGATTGGATAGTAAGAGTTGATAAAGCCGAGTTTGGTTTAACCGAGAGTCAATACCAGTTACTTAAAAAGGCATCATTATCCGGTAAAACTATGGTTTGGTTTGATTCCTTTGTAATTTCAATCCCGCATATTAGTTATATGGAAAAAGTTAAAAAACCTGAATATCCAAATATGCCTCAATTACCAGATGTATCAGTTGTAGATATGAGTAAAAAAATTAAAAAAATAAGGGAGAAATTAAGAATATGACAATATTTATTCTCTTAATTGCAGTCAGTCTGTTTATAGGGTCTAAGGTAGCCCCTTATGCCCCACGCCTTTATGAAACCGGAACATATACTGTGGCTCCTAAGCTCACGCCTGCCCCTGTTCCGGTTAACAAGATCATCCAAGCCATAGCGGTAGAATTTGAGCCGGAAGGAAAGAAAGTGGTACTGGATGCTATCCGCATTTCCTTTTGTGAGAGTGGATGGCGTCCTGAGGCTCTAAATACCAACAAGTCGGGGTCAACCGATCACTCAATTTTTCAAGTGAACTCGTTTTGGAAGAAAGTATTTGGAGACGGGTTTACAAGTGACTGGAGGGAGAACATACGCATAGCCCACAAGATATGGCTTCGCAACCGATCTTTTGGACCGTGGGTATGCATGGACAAACTATGAACAAACAGGCATTTTTACTAGGTTTTGGAATAGGCATAACTTTCGGGGTAATTACGCTGATGTTAATTCCGTTTTTCTTCAGGGTGTTTTGTAACCCGGAAGTAATTGTCCAAAGGCGTGACGCAGTAAACAAGCACTACTACCAACTGTCAAACGGCAACGGCTTCTGGAGCGAAACGGAGCTTAAAGAAGGCAAATTATTTTGTACGTTTAAGAAACAAATAATCCAACCAATACCATGAAATTTCCTAAACCACCAAAGAAAGTAAAATTAGGGACATTAAAGCGCAAAGCTGACACAGCGTTTAGCAGGTCACTACGCTCCATAATAAATTATTGTCAAGCTTTTGGTAAAGTTAAATGTAAATGCGGTGGACCTTTACAATTAGCCCACATTGAGGGACGAGCAAATCACACTTTGCGTTTTGACCCGATGGCGGTACTCGTTTTGTGTGCGGGGCATCATAGATTTTTTCATAGCAGGCCTATGGTTTTTATTGAGTTCCTTTTAGAGAATTATAAAAGCCAATTTGATTACGTTATGAATAATAAAAACCGGATAACCAAAATGAAAGCCGAAGATTACCAAGACATTATAGATTTCTATACCCAACAGCATGAACAATATGAGAGCCAATCGACATTATGATCTGACAAAGGAAAAGCTGACAAGGATTTATGAAAACGGTTATTCAATATCCGTGATCCAGTCATTATACGGGATAGGAAACAAGAAACTTAAAAACTTGATGAGAAGTTACGGTATAAAGTCTAAAAAAGTCGGTTATAGATTTAGAAAACAACCATGAAACAATACTACGGCTACGGCAAAGCAGAACAAAAAGATGACGCTATAACCAGCGCATTATTAGGCTTGTTTTCAATAATTATATTTTTGGTAATAGGTTTTATTTTAGGGAGGAGTTTATGACAGAAACAATAAGAAACTGTGATACTTGTAAATTTAAATCTTCGGAAGTTAGACCGATAGGCAATATGTGGTTTGGGATGGTGGACTTCTGCGAGAAAGATGAAATTATTTACAAGGCTGAACCATGCGAGTTTGAGGAAACCAGACTATTAGAGAAAGTTCGGGCTAAGTTAAATGAGTTAAGGGAGGGATTACATGACAAAATTTGATGCAGAAATCATAGAAGTAAAAGCTAAGAAAGATGGACTTGATAGACTTTTTAGGGTAGTCTTGGAAACTAATCAACCGGCAGTAATGGAATTACAAAAGTATATTGCCGAAAAGACGGTTGAAGTGGAGGTGAAAGATGGTAGATAAACAAAAAGCCCAAACAGAAGTAATAGATTATTTGCGCAGATTGCCTGTGTATAAATGGGCTGCTGCATTTGCTGGAATAGACAGAACTACACTTGAAAACTGGAGAAAAGAAGATAAGGAATTTTCCGCAAGATGCGAAACTGCAAAAGCGGAAGCAATAGAAAGATTAGGTAAACGGGCAACGCCTGATTTTATTCTTAAAAACGTAGACCCTGAAACATTTAAAGACAAGAAAGAATTAGAAGTAAGCGGTGATCCGCTAGTAATAGTCAAAGATGGAGATAAAACTAAGCAAATGGCAAACTGAGGTTTGGGATGATACACACAGATTCCGGGTAGTTTGCGCAGGCAGACGAAGCGGTAAGTCAGTATTGTCACAATTACAGGTAATATCATGGGCCAATGAAGCCCCCGGAAGATACTGGATAGTAGCACCAACGTATAAACAAGCCAAACAAATACACTGGGAAGGAGTACAGCATTATGTACCACAAAAACTTATATCTAAGAAAAACGAAGTTGAACTTTCCCTCACGCTTACAAACGGCTCAACGATTGAACTTAAGGGTGCTGAAAATCCTGATGCTCTTAGGGGTATTAAGTTACGGGGTCTTATTATTGACGAAATCGCCTCAATTAGAAACTGGGACTGGCTGTGGTCTGAAGTTTTACGGCCTACCCTCACAGATTACAGAGCACCAGTTTTGTTCATATCTACTCCGAAAGGATTTAATCACTTCCACCAACTCTATCTCGCTGGACAGTCTGAGGGAAGCTACAAAAGCTGGAGGTTTACGTCTTATGACAACCCGTACATTTTAAAGGAGGAAATCAATGAAGCTAAAAAAGAACTCACCGAAGATACTTTCGCCCAAGAGTATATGGCAGATTTCAGAAAGTTTACGGGGCTTGTTTACAAAGAGTTCCAAAGGGAAATCCACGTTGTCGAACCCTTTGACATTGGAGATAACTGGACAGTCTATAGGGGAATTGATTTCGGAAGTACAAATCCTACAGCCTGCTTGTGGATTGCGGTTGACGGTGACGACAACTGGTATATCGTTGACGAATATTACGAAACAGGAAAAACTATTGACTATCATGCCGGAGTCATCAACGCCAACAAATTATCACGCAGAATTAATCAGACCTATGGAGACCCTTCAGGTGCTCAGTGGATCAGCGAGTTCAGGCAAAGGGGAGTCTACATCACACCGGCCAACAAAGAAACGGGGACTGCATTTAATTCATGGGTACGCTACGGGATCGAAAAAATATCTGAAAGACTTAAAGTCTTACCGGGGCAAAACCCAAGATTCAAAATATTCTCCACTTGCACGAATCTTCTCCGGGAATTTGAAACATACAGATGGAGAGAGAAAAGCGTCACCCAAGCGCAAGACTTAAACGAACCTGATGTACCTGAGAAGGCTAACGATCACGCTATGGACGCACTAAGATATTTTGCGGTGAGTTATAAGAAACATACACCTGTTGACTGGGATAATTTACCAAAGTTTAAACCGACTGACAAAGTGATTGGAATATGATACTGCCTGAAGGAACAAGCGCTGAGGATTTTGCCAAGTACATAGCGGAAGAAAAACCATATCTCATTGAAATAGAGGATGAGATACAGACATCGCTTAGGTCAGGACTGGAAGGGACGCTGAAAGTTGACATACATATCCGGGGCGGGAATGTAGTCAACCTTGACTTTTGGAGACGGAAACACTGGAACAGATATAAGTGAATTGACGTAGTGGAGATAGTGTGGTAAGAAGTGAGTTGTCACTCGTTAAAATTAACGCAGACACCTAACAGGTGTTTTTTTTATGGCCACAAAGAAAACAAAACTAGATGAACAAGAGCTAATATCAGAATTTAATGAGCAATTTGACCTTGCTAAACAGTATCTTGACCCCGTACACGATAGGATGAACGATCAGGAGGAGCTTTACAGGTGCTACATTGATTCAGCCAGTTATCCCCACAACGCTAGGGTGTTTGATCCCCGCATATTCAGGGTGATTGAAACCATAACTCCCCGGATGGTAGCCAATGAGCCTACAGGTTCTTTCTATCCGGTTGAGTCCGGTGATGTGGCGATTAACGAAATGCTTAATGCTCTGATGAAGTATGACTGGAGACGGGCGGTTATGTTTCCCAAGCTGGTAAACTTCGTCAAGTCCATGCTCTTATTTGGTACAGCCTTCGGTAGGACTTACTGGGATTACCGGGAGTGCGAGAAATACCAGATGATACCCAAGAAAATTAACGGCAAGAACGTCTGGACACCGACTAACACCGAGAAGAAAGTATACACCGAGTATGACGGGCCTAATTTCGAAGTCTTAAACATCTATGACTGCTATCCAGATCCCAACGCCACTAACTTAGACAACATGAGATGGTTTATCTACAGGACTTTCAAGACCCTTGATGAGCTGGAAAAGGAAAATGACGCTAGGGGGGCTGAATACTGGAAGAATTTAGACAAGTTAAGGGAAGCGATGGACAAGGCTAAGGCTGACAATAAGACAATGGATAACGCTGCCTCAACTGATATCAGTTACAGGGAGCATAGACGGACCATGTTATCCACCCAAGAGTTCCACGGAGAGGATAAAAGCAACCCAGAGTTCGTAGTTTTAATCAGGTACACCAAAGAGAAGTGGGTATACATGGTGCCGGAGTTTGGAATCATTATCCGCGAAGTCCAAAACCCCTATTTCCACGGTCAACTGCCTATTGTTTACGGGGTTGACTATCCTTATCCGGGTGAATTGTACGGCATGGGCGAGATTGAGCCGTTAGACCGCATCCAGAGGGCTATAAACGCTGTCCTTAACCAACGTTTAGACAACGTACAGCTAGTGCTACGCAATATGTGGAAGGTCAAGAAGAATAGCGGTGTGGATATGCACACTTTAGTATCAGCACCGGGCAATATCGTAACTACTGATGACATGGACGCGGTAGACGCCTTCGTAGTTCCCGATGTTACAGGCCCGACATTTGTCCAGACCATGAATTACCTGACGGCAGCATTGCAAAACGGCTCAGCTATTACTGATTACACTCAGGGGATAGACTCAACCGAAAATACCGGTAACAAGACAGCTACAGGAGTCAGGCTTATCCAACAGGAAGCTAATGCTCAATTCAAACTAAAGATCCAACTGTTCAACACTATGGTAATTGAAAGAGTGGCTAACCAGTGGAAAGACCTGCGGATTCAATATACGACAGAGACACAGAAGGTGCGAATATTAGGCAGAAACGATGTCAAGTACATGAGGGAGAAAACAGAGCTGGGTACTACCGATCTGGAAGGCAACCCCATCATGCCCGGAGACCTAGAGACTGAAGCCAAGCTGGTATACGGCAAGGATGATAACTTCGCTTTCTTAACCTTAATGCCTGAGGACATACAGCCTTCTATAGTGGGTGATTATGACTTCATAGCCGCTACTTCAAGCGAACAGTTAAGCGATCCGATAGCTTTGCAGGAAAACTTTTTCATGGCACTGGATAAGGTTAAAGATCCGGCTTGGGTACAGGGGCTGGCAACAAGCGGCAAGAAACTTAACTATGCGGAGCTGACCGAGAAAGTGTTTGAAAAGCTGAATTTGGGAATTGAGTTAAACGACATACTTGAGGACTATCAGCCGCCTGTTCCACAGATGGCCGGTGGGCCGATGGAAGGGGGGTTAAATAATGGACCAAACGGACTTGCAGGAGGACCAGAAGCAGGAATTGGAGGAGGCATTGGCGCGGGGATCGGCATACCAGCAGCTAATCCGAACCAAGGGATGGGAATATATTAAGCTCTGGTATCAGAAGAAAGTACAGAAGCTGGCAACCGATCTTCTTTTAAATGACAAGAAGCCGACAGTTGAGTTTGAAGCGGAAAGATATGAGCTGGTAGGGTTACGCAAAATGTTAGGCATGATTGAAAACGACATGGAGATATTGAGGCAACATGAAGAAGATATTAAACGATCTGCCAAAAAGTGACAGCGAGTTTTGGGATGGTGACAAGTATCAGGGTGAAAAGGTACTTATTTCCATTTGCAATACTCACGGCAAGAAAAACTGGATGAGCCATGTCGGGTACAAGGATAACCATGACGGCACGGCTTCATGTAAGTATTGCGGATGGGGATTTATCATCCCCGGATATTTAAGAATACATGATGAAAGGGTTTTTGATTTGAGACGGGGGTAGCTAGTTATACCCCTGTCTCAGGCCAAAAGCCTGCTAATCACCGTAAGGTGCTTAAAAATTGAAAAGGGAAGCTCTCAGTCACTTACTTGACTGTGCCAAGAAAGGAGGTGGCTATTTATGCCAACTCTCGATGATTTAGCTGCTGCCCTTGACAACCATCAGGTAACTGATGACCAAGGAGAAATTGCAGAGGAGACAACCTCTGGTGAGCCGACAGCAACTCAGGAACAAACAACTGTGGAAGATACTGCAATCCCAGAGAAGGGAGCGGAAACTGAAGCCTCTACCCCCGTAGAGGACAAGGGGACTGAAAACGAACCAGAAATGGTCGAACTCGCAGCAGACGAAACAGGTAAACGGTATGTGCCTGAAAACCGTTTCAAGGAAGTGTACGGCAAGATGAAAGACTATGAGCGGAAGCTGAAACACGCTCCTGCTTCTAAGCCGCCATCAGTCATACCGGCTCCGCTTGAAAAAACGGATGCACTTGAAATCGAGTTATTACGCAGCACATTGCCTCAGTTTAACCCTGAGAGTCCCGACTACAACAGGGACATAGACGAGTTAGGGTTTTCGATTTATGAAGGTTCTAAAACCAACAAAGGTCAATATACCATGACCCGTTTAGAAGCAGGGCGAAAAGCGTTATCAATGGCGAAAAAAATTACGTCAAAGGTAGCGGAAGTAAAGTCTGAGGCCCGGACTGTGAAAGCCCAACAGTCTGACCAAGGGATTACCAACCGCGTTCTGACTAGGGAAGGGACAAAACCCGACCCGATGAAGATGACGCTTGAAGAAAAGGAAGCGTGGCTTAAAGCTAATGGCGAGTGGTAATACGCTCCGGTTAGGAGGTGAATTATCACATGGCTTTATCAAACGCAGCGACATTAACGACTGACACAACTTATTCAAGCCCAGCTATTAAGAGCCGTTATTATGACGAACTCTTTTTAAGACAGGCTGATAAAAAACTTGTTCACAAGCAGTTGGGTCAGTTAAACCGCAAAGTTGCCTCAGGAGAAGGTGGATATGGTTCCACGACTCTTTACTGGACGAAGTGGATTAACTTTGACACAGTAACATCAGGTGATGGCGAGGGTGTTCCAACGACTACCCATGCCTTCTCAGCATTGAACGTAACAGGCTCTACCGCGCAATATGACAACGCTGTTTCAGTATCCGATATCATGGCATACGTGTCATTTGGGGATATCATGAAAGCAGCCGTTGAAAGACTTGCATATAACGCAGGTTTGTCTATTGATACAGTAGTCCGCAATGTTATTGGAAGTGCTATGACACAGCAATCCGCTTCTGCACAGGCTTACTGGTCAGCAGTCCCGGCCGGAGCTAACTTAATTGTTAGCGAGGTCAGGAAAGCAGCCCGTACCCTTACCAGAAACGATGCTTTTCAACAGGATGATGGCAACTGGGTGGCAGTAGCTCATCCAGACGCAATCTATGATTTGCAGGGTGACACTACGACTGGCGGCTGGATTGAGGCTAATAAATATACTGAGGGACGTGAAGGACTATTAACAGGTGAGGTTGGGAAATTGTACGGAGTCCGCTTCTTACAGACTTCCAATGGTTATACCCGTGGTAGTTCTTATACTACAGGTTCAGCAGTTGTAGCTTCTACGACAATTTATGTCACTTCAGTATTCGGTAAAGACGCCTTTGGCGTTTCCGAATTACAGGCATTAAAGACTTACGTCAAACCCTTTGGGTCTGGCGGAGTTGGAGATCCGACTGACAAAATTGCGACAGCAGGCTGGAAGTGTTTGTTTGGTGCTAATGTACTAAACAGCGCATTTGCAGTTAATATCAATCACACAGTTTCATCTACCGCGTAAGTAGTTTAGACTGTTCCATCAAGCCCTCTTAACTGAGGGCTTTTTGGTGTTTGACATGATCTGATATAATTAAGCCGTCAATCCTAAATTTAGGCAGACGCCAAGAAGGCGTCTTTTTTTATGGCTTACAAATGGGTGCAAACCAGAAACGGCAATTATAAATACGTTGTTGATACTGACCTCAGGCCGGAAGTCAAGCTCCCCGACAAGAAAATGGGTCCGGTTTATGTGCCATATCTGCCCCCGTGGCGTCAATATGAAAAGGATATGTGGAACGATGACACCAAAAAGTCCATCCATGCTACTGACAGGTTCATAGATGAGCGTGAACATGAGTTAAAAGTCGATGTTAAAGCAGCCCGTTGGGAGAAAAGCCGTAAAGCCCGTTGGGATAAAGATAAGCCTGCATGGAGAAAGTGGGCTAAGAAAAGGGGGATCGTATGATTTCAGTAGTTATGAGTACATATAGGCGTCCGGTAATGTTAAAAAGGGCTATCCAAAGCGTTTTAGCCCAAACTTATCCTGATTTTGAGCTGATTGTGGTAGACGACAGGTCAAAAGACAACACAAAAGAGGTTGTAGAGGCATTTAAAGACCCCAGAATACACTATATCGGGCGTACCCGTAACTTCGGATGTGATACAAGGCCCAAAAATGACGGGATTAAGGTTGCTAAGGGTGAATATATAGCTTTCTTAGATGACGATAACGTATACAGGCCCGACCATTTGGCTGTACTTCTCAAGGAATTTGAAATTGATCCGACTTTGACATTGGTTTACGGGGACAGGTGGATAATTGACGACAATAAGAAAATACCGGACCAGCTCGGCATGACTTCTGACTTTGACCCGCCTACGTTGATGCAACGGAACTTCATAGACACATCAGACGTACTGGTGAAAAGGCAAGCCTTGTTTGACGTAGGCGGGTTTGATGAGAGGTATAACAAGTATGTTGACTGGAACGTCTATGTCAGGCTGTTTAAGGACGGCAGGAAGTTTAAAAGAGTGCCCGTAATCATAACTGATTACCACCTGCATAGTGACATGAAGTCAAGCCGGATTCATACCAAAGGTGACGCTCCCGGTGTATTTGTGCCTGAGTGGGACCCATATGACTGTGAGATAGTGCTTCCGTATTTAGGTAACGAGGTCAAAGAGCCACGGGTAGCTGTATTCTCCATAACTTATGACCGCTTGGCTTATACCAAAAAGTCATTTGCTTCTTTAAAGAAAACAGCCGGATATCCCTATGACCATTTTATTGTTGATAACGGGTCGGTTGACGGAACGAGGGGTTTTCTGGTTGATTATGCTCCGCCTGAAAGACTGATGATTCACGGGGATAATCACGGCATATCAAGGGCTTCAAACCATGCTGTCGGGATGATAAAGGACGCTGGGGGATACGACATTATCGTTAAATGGGATAACGACTGCATAGGATTAACTGGTGGATGGATGGCTAAGATGGTGGATATCTGGAAATCAAACCACCGCATGGCTTTGTCATGTTACGTTCAGGGATTGGTTGACCATCCGGGGGGAGCGCAACGGGTGGGTTATGGGAAACTCAGGGGGGAGCTGGTAGGGATAGCCAAACACTTAGGCGGTATCTGCGTTTTTGTAGACGCCCATGCTTACGATAAGTTCAAGTGGGATGAGGACAGTTTCCTTCACGGGGTACAGGATATGGAGTTTTCCCAGTATTTGATGTTCCACGGCTACAGCATGGGTTATCTGGAAAATTACTTCGTCAGCCACGGTCCTGTCAATACTACTCAACAAAAGATTGATTACCCTGAGTATTTTGAGAGAAGGGTTAAGGAGAAACAAACCAGATATGAAACCGACAGGAAATAGTCAAATCAACACCAGAGTTTACTGGAATTACATCTATACCACTCCGGCAAAAGAAAAGGATTACTGGGCGCATACCGGCAGATATACTTCAATGCTGGAAGAAGTCAAGGATGGGGATAAGTTCTTGGATATTGGTTGCGGTGTGGGAATCCCCGGACGGATGGTAAAGGAACAAAGGAAAGGCTGCGAGATATGGGGGACAGACATATCAGACGAGATTATCAATAAAAACAATGCCGAGAACTTGGGGATTAAATACTTTCAGGGATATGCCGGGTATAACGATTTCCTGCCCAGTGATTACTTTGACACGGTATTTTCCGGTGAGTTGATGGAACATCTGGACGACCCCAATGTTTTATTTGCTGAGGCTTACCGGGTGCTTAAAGAAGGCGGTAAGTTTGTTGTTTCAACTCCCCAAGATGACGCAGTAACTTCACCTGAACACGTTTGGGAATTTACTAAAGATGATGTCAGGGATTATTACGTTAAAAACAAATTCAAGGATGTCAGGTTTAAAGACCTGCATAACCTTGAGCATTTGGTAATTATTTTAGGAGTGGGGATAAAATGAAAACGAAAATTCAAATTCAAAAACATAATTATTACGTAAAACATAGAAAAAGTTTAATTGCTAAATCAACTTTATGGAATAAAGAACATAAAGATAAACGAAAGATTATTAGTAAACGTGATAATGAAAAAAGAAAATTTTTAAAACGTTTATGGCATGAAAGAAAATGGTTTAGTGGAGATCATTTATTAGATGAAGATTCTAAATGTTTTCTTTGTAAAACAAAAGATAATTTAATAATTCATCATATAGACGGACAAAACGGAAGAAATGGAAATTCATTTAACAATGATAAAGAAAATCTTATGACTTTATGTCGTAAGTGCCATCCAACAATTCATAACCGATGGTGGACAAAGGAGGTTGGTGTCCAATGACATATGCATTGGATTTTTGATGATTTCAGCGTACTAAATAACCGGATTGACCTCTTGTTAAGGCTTAAAGAGTCTTATCCCAAGCTGAAAGTGTCGCTTTTTACTATCCCATATGACCTGAATTATGAAAAGGACGTATCGGGAAGCCTGCTCAGGGATAAGACATTGGCTGAGTTGAAGAAACATCTTGATTGGCTGGAGCTGATACCCCACGGGCTGATCCATATGCCTAAGGAATTTGAGAAATGCACCTACGACACAATGAAAAACTATATATTTGACGCTATAGCTGAGGCGTTTAGTAAAGACGGTCTGCCGTATGTCAAAGGCTTCAAGGCTCCGTACTGGCTTTGGAATAAGGATGTAGTCAAGGCGTTGGATGAGGAAGGCTGGTGGGGGGCTATAGACCGCAACCAAGACATGATAACCCCCAAAAGGTTTTATAAATACTCCCACTCCATATCCGAGCCGTTTTCCAAAGCCATCGGGGAAGATTTGATAAAACTCCACGGGCATATAACCCCTGAGGATAACGGCATTGAAAGGTGTTTTTCTAACTTATTCAAGATGAATCCCGAAGCGGAGTTTAAATTTGCTTCGGAGTTAGTGGAGGAAGCATGAAGATCGTATGTTGGGGAAATGATAGCGGGGCTAAATATTGGCGGCTGATTGACCCCATGAAGTATATGGAGAAAAAAGGACATCAGGTAATCATAGCCGAACATGGAATCCGTGAGGAAGAAATCTTGTGGGCTGATGTGTGTGTCCTGCAAAGTAGCACCGATAAGGACGGGATAGCCCTAATCAGACAGCATCAGGTTGAAAACGGCAAGAAACTGGTTGTCGAGTGTGATGACGCACTGGATTTGAACGCTGATTCCCCGTTTGTCGAGGACCATCGGAGATTTGAGGCTAAATTTGTCATTTCAAGGACTATGGAAGTGGCTGACATGGTAACGACAACCACTCCCTATTTGGCTGACCAGTTGCGGGTTTATAACGATAACATCAAAGTATTACCTAACAGCTTGGATTTGGACAGGTGGGATTTGCCTTATCTTAAAAACGATACCGGCAAGATAAGAATAGGCTGGGCGGGATCAATAACTCACCTTGACGACATGAGACTGATAGTTAAACCCGTCAAGAAGATATGCAAAGAGTTTAAAAACGTGCAGTTAGTCATTATAGGTGATCCGAGAGTTGCGGAACTGTTTGAAGGCTGTCCGGTTGAATTTATGAACGGAGTGCCGTTTGAAGTATGGCCTTCAAAATTATTATCCATGAGGCTTGACATAGGCTTAGCCCCGTTAAGGAAAACCTATTTCAACAAGTGTAAATCAAACATCAAGTGGATGGAGTATTCCATAGCCAATATTCCCGGTGTTTACTCACCGACCATCTACCAGATGGATAATAAGACTTTTGACGGGAATTTCGGGCAGATAGCTGAGAACGAAGACCAATGGTACAGGTGTCTCAAGAACTACATTATCTGTCCTGAACTAAGGGAGGACATTGTTAAGAAATCAAGAAGCTGTGTCACTACGTCACACACATTAAAAACAACACACAATTTATGGGATGAAGCCTACAGGGGGCTTTATAACTAACATGACAGACCAAGTATTCAGATCAGCTCCGGCAGTTGAACAGCCCAAGCCTAACCTGCCCGAACCTGAACCCAATAAAGTTCAGGTGGTAACAGGGGAGACTGACATTGAGCCGATTGAGATACGGGAGGAAGGCGGGGGCAGTGTGGTACTGGATGCGTTGAATATCAGCGACAAGTTAAACGTACTGCCTGAAGCAGACAAGACCAAAGTAGGCGAAGTTAAGGAATACGTTTTGAAGATCATGGAATCCAAAGGGCTGTCGCCTACAGTTTCCCATTTTAAGAAAACGCTGGACGGGCTTAAAGACGAGATGGGGCTGGATCAGGAAGCCGAGCCTTCCATAGTCCTTGACCGGATAGCCGGGGTAGTCAGGGCATGGCAGAATTTGTCTTTTATAAACGATCCGGCAGAGAAGAAAGCTATATTTATGAAGTTAGCCAATTTAAAGTCGTCAGCCGAGATGAACAAAGAAGTATATAGGTTAATGGGAGAGTATAAAGTCTGGAGATAGTTTATGACACACTCTGAAGTTCAAAAGAAATATAAGTTGTCAAAAAAAGGCAAAAAGACTCAAGAAAAATATTATCACTCTGAAGCGAAACGACAATCAGAAAGAAGATATTACTATAAAAATAGATTTAAGAGGAAAGTACAAAGGTTTACTAATAAAGTAATTAAATTAGGGTTATTAAATAGAAAACCGTGTGAAGTTTGTAATGATAAAAAATCACAAGCTCATCACATAGATTATATGAAGCCTTTAGAAGTAATGTGGTTGTGTAATAACCATCATACTAAATGGCATAGAGAAAATGGATCAGGTAAAAACGCATATAAAGAAGAAAATTTAATAAAGAAGCGGAGGTGAGTTTATGGCAGTACAAAACCCGACACATAGAGACATTAAAAAGACACAAGTTTACATGGAACAGATGAGTTGGGATGACAGCTTTGAAGTTTTGACCCGCTTAATGCTTAGTTATAACCCTATAACTGGTAACTTAGAGCGTGATACCAAGATACAGGGCAATTCGTCTTTAGTTTTAGCATGGAACGCGGATGATACGTTAGCCAGTATAACTAAAACCATCGGGGCTAACAGTTACAGAAAGACCTTTACATGGACTGATGGTAATTTAACAGCTATTTCAGCTTGGAGTGCAGTATGAAAATAACAATCATAGGTTTAGGTTGGGTAGGCAAGTCAATGCAGCAGCTTTTCCCTGACGCTTATGTTTACAGCCACGGCATAGGCAATAAAGAGGAAGCCAATGAGGGGGATGTGGCGTTTATATGTGTGCCTACACCTTGTATTAAGAAGGGCAAACTTGACACTTCCATTGTCGAGGAAGTGGTGGAGTGGTGTTCCTGTCCGCTTTTGGTTATCAGGTCAACGGTCAATCCGGGAACTTGCAAGATGTTGCAAGATAAATACCATAAGCGGATAGTTATGCAACCTGAGTATCTGGGCGAGACACCCGCCCATCCGCTTCTTGACCCCAAGACCAGACCGTTTCTGATTTTAGGTGGTAGCAAAGAGGACACGCGCAAGGTAATTGAAGTGTATCAGGGTGTATATAACGCCAATGTCACTATCCGTCAGGTTAGCAGTCTTGAGGCGGAAGTGATAAAGCTGACTGAGAACAGGGCGATATCTTTTAAGGTATCACAGTGCCAAGAGTTATATGACGTTTGTCAGGCGGCAGGGATTGATTACTACACTATCCGTGACGCTGTATACGGAGACGATCCCCGGTTTAACCTGTGGTGGACTTTCATTTATCCCGACAGGCGGGGTTTTAAGTCCAAGTGTATTCCCAAAGACGTATACGCGTGGGCGGCATGGGCTGAGAGCTTAGGATATAAACCTGA